>OGIO01002518.1_pt1 | contig 10678 bp, 12 predicted proteins | sample 1571841 | NCBI WGS metagenome assembly OGIO01 (sample SAMEA2582111, study PRJEB24529) | metagenome | biome: Human gut stool | place: China | collected 2011
TCATGCATTGCATGACGCGCATCTCGCAGCAAGAATGCAGAGGCATTCTTGAATAGGAAGAGTTTTCTTATTAACAAACCTAGTTGACAAACAATATTATATGACATATAATATTGGAAAAGAAATAATATTACAAATAGAATAATATGATACATAAATGAGGTGATGGAATGGTATTTAACACAGGTGCTGCCTTATTGGACGCGATTGTTCTTGCTGTTGTGTCAAGAGAAACTGAGGGTACTTATGGTTATAAGATTACACAAGATGTACGTAAAGCAATTGATGTATCGGAATCTACTTTATATCCGGTGCTCAGGAGACTGCAGAAAGACGAATGTCTGGAAGTATACGATAGGAGTTATGACGGAAGAAACCGACGTTATTATAAAGTAACGGAAAAAGGGATGGCACAGCTTAATTTATATAAAATTGAATGGAAGAACTATTCTAGCAAGATACAGGATATATTTGAAGGGGGTGTGGGAGTATGAACCGCAAACAATTTATGGAAGAATTAAGGCAGTTGCTCATAGGAATATCAGAAGAAGAAAGAGTAGAAGCACTGCAATATTATGAAGATTATTTTGATGATGCAGGAGCTGAGAATGAGCAGCAGGTAATAGAGGAACTAGGTACTCCGCAGAAGGTTGCCTCAACTATATGTCTGAATCTGGAACCAGGAAGTGAACAGAATGGTGAATTTACAGAATCTGGATTTCAGGATGAACGATTTGAGGAAAAAGCAACACCTGCCGCAAGAAGCCCACGGACAAAAGAAGGGGATACCTATTCATATAATGAAGCTTTTGGAGAGCAGGATTATCATAGTTCTTATAATAACATGGGACAAGGGCAGAAACCATGGACGAGCAAGACGTTAAAAATCATCTTGATCATTGCAATTGTCCTGGTTGGTGCACCGGTTGTAATTCCGGTTGGAATAGGAATTGTAGCTGCTGTATTGGGACTTGTGATAGCGGCATTTGCAGTCTTTGCAGGTCTGGTGGTCGCATCAGTGGGGATTGGAATAGCCGGAATCGCAGTAGCTGTACTTGGAATCGTGGCAGCAGTTGGATTCCCATCGGCGATGATAATGGTTGGTGTCGGATTGATTATGTTGGCACTTGGTCTGGTGGCAACGGTTGCAACTGTAAGATTGTGTATGGTTATGTATCCAGCAATATTTCGAATTTTTGTTAATATTTGCAGATGGCCATTTTATCGAGGAAAGGCGGTGGGTAATGTATGAAAAAGCAATGGAAGATATTCTGGGCGATTTGTGGCAGCCTTGCTGCAATCGGAGTGATTTGTTGTATTGTCGGTGTGATATTAGGCGGTTCATTTTTTAGAAGTATTGTAAAAGATAGGGATTTTGATTATATAACCTTTGAAGCGGAAAATGACTTGGAAATAAAAGGAGAAGAACAGCAGACATTTTATGGAATAAAAGAGCTGGACGTAGATGTATCACAGGTGAATGTACAGCTCGAAGAGTATGATGGCAGATATTTGACAGTAGAAACGGTTGATATTCCGGACAATGTTTTGAATGAAATCTCTTATACAGCAGACGAGTCTTCATTAGAGATAGAATTGGAAGATTCAAAAAGAATTAAGAAATTATTGTCAGATAATACAAAGGCAACGATAAGAATAAAAGTTCCATCTCGTTCATTACAAGAAGCAGATATTTCGGTGGGAGCCGGAAGCTTATATATCAGTCAGATACAAGTTGAAGAATTAAAGGTAGAAGTAGGAGCCGGTCAGGCAAAGATAGAACAATTTGTTTCAAATTGTGCAGAATTTCAGTGTGGAGCAGGAGAAATGCAGATTGCAGGCGAAGCAGAATCAACAGAAGTTGAATGTGGAGTCGGAAGTATCATTTATCAGGCAAAAGGAAGAGAGGACGAATATAAGTACCAAGTGGAAAGCTCTCTTGGAGAAGTTACTGTAGGAGGCAGGTCATGTGGTGGGATTGGTTCAGGTACAGAGATTTCTCGTGATGGAGCAAAAAAAGAATTATATATAGAATGTGGAATCGGTCAGGTTCAGGTGGAATTTCAAAAGTAGCAAGTGATTTATACAAATATAATATGAAGAGGAGAACATATCATGAAAAAATTATATCGATCAAAAGAAAGCAGAATGTTATGTGGTGTATGTGGAGGTGTAGGAGAATACTTTAATATCGACCCGACATTGGTTCGATTAGGAATGGTGCTTCTGGCTGCATGCAGTTTCGGAACAGGTGTATTAGCGTATTTTATTGCAGCTGTGATCATTCCAGATGAGCCGTCTGCTTTCTAGAAAGAATATAGAATCATGAGAAAAGGCATTCATGTAGAATGTCTTTTTGCATTTATGGGTATACTCTGAAAAAAAGAAAGGGGTATCCATGATGAAAAAAGAAACGATAGATTTAAAATGCTTAGAAGAAGATGAAAAACTGAAATACGAAATTGCTGAAGAATTAGGCCTTCTAGACAAAGTAATGGAATCAGGATGGAAATCATTGTCATCCAAAGAAACAGGCAGAATTGGGGGCTTGATCACGAAGCGAAGAAGGGAAGAAAAGCAAAAGAACGAAAATAAAAAGTAAAAAGAAAATGTGAAAAATTGAAGAAAATCAAATGAAAAAACTATGAATATATTGCGTTGAAGAGATAAAATTGATAAAAATAGTTGAAATTGGAAAGTGTTTTTGGTACAATTGTACGACTGAGATAATCGCTTTGTGAGGAATCACATGCGTTTGACTTGAAAAAATAGGTGGGAAAATGGAAGAAAAGATAAATGTTTTTGACATTGAACTGAACCTGCTGACTGCAAAAAAGGCAATGAGGCAAGTGATGCGGTATATGGGAGGGGAAAGTGTCAGTACAATTGAACTTATTCCAATGGAAGTATTGTTAAAAGGACAAGATGATGCTGAATGGAAACAAGCATTACAGTCTGTCGATTTATTACTTCCGTCAGAGCGTGAAATTTTAGAAAGCGCAGAGGTGACGGATCAGAATGCAATACAGGATTTGGAAAATAACACATTCGTCAGATTGTTTTTTAGGTATTTAGTGAAAAATAAAAAGAAAGTTTTTTTGCTTACAGAAGATGAAAAAGCGAGCAAATTATTAAAAGAACGAATCGAAACTTATCGAAAAGGAATACAATTTGTTGGAGAAGCAGTAATCTCGGCTCAAAGTGGAAGTAAAGAAGCAGTGATTAATATGATTAATGGTGTAGAGCCGGACTGCATATTATCGGGATTATCTTATCCATGGCAGGAAAAATTTATTGCAGAGAGTAAAGCACTTTTAAACGCAAGAGTATGGTTTGGGTGCACTTTCTTGTTGAACCAACAAAAAAAAGAGGAAAAGGCAAGTGGAAAATTCAAATATTTTATTCTGAAAAGATTATTTCGCTATCAAGTAGGAAAAACACAGAAAGGCTGATTTGTGAACTCTGTATAGGTTGAAAAAATTAAAAAATTGTAAATAAATATGAGGAAATGCATAAAAAATAAGGATTTTGTCTTTATTTTTTTGCAGTTTTGCATTAGTATATAAAATATATAGACTTACAGAGTGCGAATGACTAGAAAAAAGTTTGTGAAAACTGCACATGAATTTGAATGAGCCAGTGGAGGAAAAAAAGATGATAACAAATCAAATACTTCTAAATACAATTGAAGGATTAAAAGGAATTTCCAGAATTGATTTTTGTGTGTTTGATGTGGAGGGCAAAGTTTTGGCTACTACATCAGACAACGGGCATAACTATGAAGATGTGGTACTGTCGTTCGGGGAATCACCGGCAGACAGCCAGGAAATTCAAGGATGCCAATTTTTTAAGATATTTGATGAGCAGCAGTTAGAATACATTCTTCTTGCAGATGGAGAGAATGAAGATGTATACATGGTTGGAAAGATTGCCGCATTCCAAATTCAGAATTTATTAATCGCTTACAAAGAGCGTTTTGACAAGGATAACTTTATAAAAAATCTGCTCTTGGATAACCTGTTATTGGTGGATATTTATAACCGCGCCAAAAAATTACATATTGACACAGATGCAAAACGTGTTATCTTTATTATTGAAACATCGAGAGAAAAAGACAGTGCGGCATTGGATAATGTCAGAAGCCTTTTAGGAGGAAAATCTAGAGACTTCATCACAGCTGTAGATGAAAAGAATATTATTGTTGTGAAAGAACTGTCTGAAAAAGATGGAAGTAAAGAGATGGATAAGATGGCAAAAGATATGTTGAGTATTCTGAAAGAGGATACGGGAGATGAACATATCCATATTGCATATGGTACTGTTGTGAATGACATCAAAGAAGTATCTAAGTCTTACAAAGAGGCTAAGATGGCATTGGATGTCGGTAAGATATTCTTTGATGAGAAAGATATTGTTGCATACAGTACACTTGGAATCGGTCGTTTGATCTATCAGTTACCACTTCCACTTTGCAAGATGTTTATCAAAGAAATTTTTGAGGGGAAATCACCGGATGAATTTGACGAAGAAACATTGGCTACGATCAATAAGTTCTTTGAGAACAGCCTGAATGTGTCAGAGACATCTCGACAATTGTATATCCATAGAAATACATTGGTATATCGTCTGGACAAGCTTCAGAAAAGTACCGGTCTGGATTTGCGTGTCTTTGAAGATGCAATCACATTTAAGATTGCGCTGATGGTAGTGAAGTATATGAAATATATGGAAACATTAGAGTATTAAATGTATTGGGGAATACAAAGGAGTAGAAATAATTAGGAGGAGCATATGATTGAATTAAAGAATGTAACGAAAGAGTACACGAAGGGAAATGCAGCTCTTAATGGTGTATCTGTTAAGATCGAACGTGGCGAGTTCGTTTTCATTGTAGGAGACAGCGGTTCAGGAAAATCAACACTGATTCGTCTGATCATGAAAGAACTTGATCCAACTAACGGTACAATTATTGTTAACGGACAGAATCTGAATCGTATGAAACATCGTAACATTGCAAAATACAGAAGAGGACTTGGAGTTGTCTTTCAGGATTTCCGTTTGTTAAAGGATCGTAATATCTACGAGAATATTGCCTTTGCATTGCGAGTTACTGAGACACCGACACGAGTGATTAAGAGAAAAGTACCGGCTGCATTATCACTGGTAGGTCTTGCACAGAAATACAAATCCTATCCAAAAGAACTGTCAGGTGGAGAACAGCAGAGAGTTGCGATTGCAAGAGCAATTGTAAATGAACCTGCAATTTTGTTAGCGGACGAGCCGACTGGTAACCTGGATCCGACAAACTCATGGGAGATTATGAGTTTGCTGAAAGAGGCTAACGAGCGTGGAACAACAGTACTTGTTGTTACACATAACCAGGAAATCGTAAACGAGATGAACGAGCGAGTTATCACAATGAAACAAGGTGTAATCGTAAGTGATGAACAAAAAGGTGGGTATATAAATGAGGATTAGTACATTAGGATATGTTGGAAAACAAGGTGTGAAGAATATCGGAAGAAACAAGATGTTTTCAATTGCCGCTATCGCAACAATGTCGGCATGTATCTTCCTTTTTGGATTATTTGCATCAATTTTGCTGAATTTTCAGTATATTATTAAAACAGCTGAGGAAGGTGTAGCAATCACAGTTTTCTTTAACGAAGATGCAACAGAGGATCAGATTAGTAATATTGGTAAACAGCTTGAGAGCAAGGATGATGTTCTTGAAGTGAAATATGTGTCGGCAGACGATGCATGGGATAAGTTTAAAGATGAATACTTTGCAGATAATAAGGAACTGGCAGATGGATTTAAAAATGATAACCCGCTTGCAGGTTCAGATAACTACGAAGTATATATGAAAACGGTAGATGATAAAGGACAAGATTTAATTGCAAAAAGTAAATCACTTGCAGCAACACAGAAAGAGCTGGTTGACTTTGCAAAAGGTCTGGATGGAGTTCGTAAGGTAAATAAGTCAGATGTTGTTGCAAATACACTTTCCAGTGTGAATGTGTTGGTGGCATATATATCTATTGCGATTATCTTGATTTTATTTGGAGTTTCTATTTTCCTGATCAGCAATACAGTTTCAATGGGTATTACAGTTCGTAAAGAAGAGATTGCAATTATGAAATATATCGGAGCAAAGGACTTCGTAGTTCGTTCTCCATTTGTAATTGAAGGTCTTATCATGGGAATTATCGGAGCTGTTATTCCATTAGGAATATTATACGTACTGTATGGAAAAGCGGTTTCATATATTTTAGCTAAATTTGCAATTTTAAATAATATTATCGAATTCCTTCCGGTAACAACAGTATATCGTTACTTATTGCCAATCGGATTACTTTTAGGAGTAGGAATTGGATTTATCGGAAGTTATTTCACAGTGCGTAAGCATTTGAAAGTTTGATAAAAGTTACATAGAGTTTATGAAGGTGTACGATGCCATAGGTATCGTACACTAATAATATGGGTGAAAATATGAAAAGAAAAACAAAGCGCGTAATTAGTGGGGCCTTGGCACTGACTATGAGCATGGGGATGACTGTGAATGTACATGCGACAACCATTGAAGAGGCACAGAAGAAAGCAGACCAGCTACAGTCACAAAAAAACTCTACAGAGGCAGAAAAGAATTCTCTCACGGAACAGCTGTCTGGAATTGTAGAAGACATGGAAAAAGCACAGGAAAAACTGACAGCTAAACAGTCAGAAATTGAGACAGCGGAGACGGAACTGGTAAATGCCAAGGTTGACGAAAATAATCAGTATGATAGCATGAAAAAACGCATTAAATTCATGTATGAGAATGGCAATACACAGTTAATTGAAATTTTGATTGAAAGTGAGAATATTGGGGATTTTTTAAATAAAGCAGAATACATTTCACAAATTTCAAATTATGACAGGGATATGCTAAATCAGTTTCAGGCAATCGTAAAAGATGTTGAAGAAAAAGAAGCAGCATTACAGACAGAATATTCAGAGTTGGAAGTATTACAGAATGAGTTGATCAGTAAGCAAGAAGAAGTTCAGACAATGCTGGATAATACAAATGTAGAGCTTGCAGATTTGGAAAAGCAGATTGGAGAGAACGCTTCTACGTTGAAAGCGTTGATTGCTCAGGCAGAAGAAGAAAAGAGAAAACAGGAAGAAGCTGCAGCCGCAGCAGCAGCCGCAGCTGCTGCACAAAAACCGGCTCAGAGTACAAATAGTAATTCAAATAGTGGCGGAAGTACTTATGTTCCACCAAGTTCAAGTAATACAGTGGTGGGAAATGGTCAATTTGTAAATCCGTGCCCGGGTGCATATGTATCAAGTACTTTTGGCTATCGTGATTTTGATGGAGCTTTTCACAAGGGACTTGATCTTGCGGCAGGCGAGGGAACACCGACATATGCAGCAGCATCGGGAACTGTAGTGATTGCAGGATGGAGCAATAGTGCAGGAAACTGGGTTGTTATCAATCATGGAAATGGTCTTGTTACAAAATATATGCATCACTCTGCATTATGCGTATCAGCGGGACAGACAGTATCAGCAGGACAACAGATTGGATATGTAGGAAACACAGGTAATTCATTTGGAGCTCATTTGCATTTCCAGGTGGAATTGAATGGTTCAGCAGTAAATCCACAGAATTATCTGTAATGAGGTGTATGAATAATGAATCCATTAGAGGAAAAAACAGAACTAGAAGAAAAGATTGAACAAGAACAAAAGCGAGAAAAGAAAAAATTCTGGAAAGGCGTTCTTTGCGGAGCGGCAGTTACGTTATGTTTGGCTGTGGGAGTCGGAATTTTTTGTACGGCAATTGTATCAGGTATACATATATTTTCCTCATCAGAGAAAAAACAGGTAGAAAATAAACTGCAGATAATACAGGCAATTATTGATAAATATTATTTGTATGAAGATGAGATTGACCAGAATGCTTTGGAACAGGGGATTTATGCAGGATATGTAAATGCCTTGGGTGATAAATATACAGTGTATTACAATGAAGAAGAAACAGATGCTTTACAGGAAAGTGTAAGTGGAACGTATACGGGTATCGGAGCAGCTTTGTTGCAGAATACAACCAGTAATGAAGTTGTGATTTCTAAAGTATATAAAGATTCACCTGCAGAAGAGGCCGGATTAAAAGAAGGAGATGTGATTTACCAAGTAGATGACCATACAATATCCGACCAGTCCCTCGATGAGGTGGTGAGCTGGATCCGAGGAGAAGAAGGTACAGATGTAACACTTCATGTTGTGCGTGATGGACAACAACTGGAACTTAAGGCAACAAGAAAACAACTTGAAACTCCGACAGTTGTGTATGAAATGAAAGAGAATCAGGTTGGTTATATTGCAGTCAGTGAATTTGACGAAGTAACACTTTCGCAGTTTGAGACTGCCTTGAATGATCTGGACGGTCAGGGAATGAAAGGCTTGATTATTGATCTGAGAAGTAATCCAGGAGGAAATCTGGATACTGTAACAGATATGTTAAAATTGCTTCTTCCAAAAGGCACAATCGTATCTGTGAAAGACAAAGCAGGAAATGTTGAAGAGTATAAATCTGACGGAAGTCACGAGTTTACAAAACCATTAGCAGTGCTTGTAAATCAATATAGTGCAAGTGCATCAGAAATCTTTTCAGGAGCAATACAAGATTATGGAATTGGGGATATTGTCGGAGTTACAACATACGGAAAAGGAGTTGTACAACAGATTCTTGATCTTGGCGATGGAACAGCTATGAAAATTACAATTGCAGAGTATTTTACACCGAATGGACGCAGCATTAATAAGAAAGGCGTAACTCCGGATGTAGAAGTTGAATATCAGGCAGACGAAAATGATCCGACTGCTGATAATCAGTTGGACAAAGCAATGGAAGTAGTTCAGCAGAAAATGCAGAGTGAAAAATAATAATTAAAACAAATGTTACGGAATTGTTAAAAACTATTGCATAATCGACACTGATGTATTATACTTATTAAAGTATGATAAAGAAACTGAAAAATTCCCAGAATTGAAATGTTTGACGGAAACAGTTCGGAGAACAGTGGATTATAATTTTGAAGGGGAATAAAAGTATAAAATAAGGAATAGGTGGTAAGATGAAGTTTAAGAAGGTACAAGGCTTAATACTGGCAGTTGTTTTATCTTGTTCAATGGTGGCTACTCCGGTATTTGCAGCACCAAAGAGTGAAGAACAGTCTTCATTGGAAGCAGAGAAAGCTGAAAAGCAGAGTGAAGTAAGTTCTTTGCAGGAGCAGTTAAATTCATTGATGACAAAGATGAATGATCTTGAGACACAGTTGATTGAGAAAGGTCAGCAGATTTCGCAGGCAGAAGTTGATCTGGAATCGGCTCAGCAGAAAGAACAGCAGCAGTATGAAGATTTGAAACTCCGTATTAAATACATGTATGAAGAAGGTGATGGTTCAGCAATGGAACGCATCCTCTCATCAGGAAGTATCGCGGAAGTTCTGACTCAGGCTGAATATGTACAGAAAGTGCATTCATATGACAGAGCACAGTTGCAGGAATACCAGAATACAGTACAGCAGGTAACGGACTTGAAGAGTGGTCTGGAAGAAGATCAGGCAAAGCTTCAGAATCTGGAAGGTGAATATCAGGCACAGTCTGATGAGCTGAATACAACAATTGAAAGCAAGAGTGCGGAAATTAGCAATCTGGACAGCATGATTCAGGAAGCAGCGAGAGTTGCATTGGAGAAAGCAGCCGCAGAAAAAGCAGCAGCTGAGCAGAAAGCTGCAGCAAAAGCAGCACAGAATAACGCAGCGTCAAACACAACCGTGGCAAGCAATACTACAAATAATAGTGGAACAACAAACACAGGTGGAACAACAACTGTCGCACCGGCACCAACACCGGCACCGGCACCAACACCAACACCGGCACCAACACCGGTTGTAACACCAACACCGGCAGCACCATCGGTTGATGGAGGTTCAGTTGTAAGCCGTGCATACAGCCAACTTGGAGCAGCATATGTATGGGGAGCTTGCTCACCGGGAGCATTTGACTGTTCAGGGTTCGTAAGCTACTGTCTGACAGGAAGTTATACAAGACTTGGAACTACATATACATTCCTTGGATGGACACAGGTAAGTGATCCACAGCCGGGAGATGTTTGCGTTAATGCAAACCATTGTGGTATTTATATCGGTGGTGGACAGATGATTCATGCAGCAACAGAAGGCGTTGGTGTTATCGTGGGATCTGTTCAGAGCGGTATGATTTATGTTCGTTACTAAAGATAATTACTTATATAAATTACGAATGATAAAAGATTAAAAGTAAGAAGAAATCCCTTGAAACACAGAGTGTTTTAAGGGATTTCTTTTCTTGAAAAATCTCCTAATAGTAGTAAGTGAAAAAAGCCTTGCAATTCATAAGTGTTTATGCTAAACTATTATCGTTGCGAAAAAACACGCATGTGGATTGCCCTTTCTGGTGCCTAATTTCACGAAATGTGAGATGGTCTTGGGGAATAAAGATAAACATGCGGAAGACTAAAACCAAATGGAGGAAAGTAACATGAGCGTTATTTCAATGAAACAGCTTTTAGAAGCAGGTGTTCATTTTGGACATCAGACAAGAAGATGGAACCCTAAGATGGCTCCATACATCTACACAGAGAGAAATG
>OGIO01002526.1_pt1 | contig 10642 bp, 14 predicted proteins | sample 1571841 | NCBI WGS metagenome assembly OGIO01 (sample SAMEA2582111, study PRJEB24529) | metagenome | biome: Human gut stool | place: China | collected 2011
TATTCACAAATCTTATATCAGTTTTTAACGTTTACACAAAACTTGAAACGGTCTCCAAAATTAGATATTTGTTTATTTTTTATCCATTGATCTTTCAGCATACAATTTACCATTATTATGTATGTGCTCATACACATCCAATAGTTTATTCATATCAGAGATTTGCAACACATCATATTTAGAATTAGATAATGCTTGAATAATTTTATATAGTAGCCTTTTCCACTCCGATATAAAATCTTCTTTTTTTAATGTCAATACAGGAACTGTGATTAATATTTTTTCTAAATTTCCAACTATATGTTGCCAGTTGCATATAATCTTGACATTTTGAGATGTCCATGAAATATCCCAATCACATCTAAATGTATCAGGAAGCCATTCTATCTTTGTTTTTCCGAAGTCTTTCTCCTGCAAAAGTAATAATAATTTCAAGATATCATCTATCATATAGCTGATATCGTATTTATATGAAAGAGGAATACAGATATGATTCCACATCATAATACAATTTTCTGTATTTAATATAAACGCACTTTCTATCGCGTCAGACAAACTTCTATCCTCTTCATTTTTTTCATTAGAAAAATAAGGCTCTCCTACTTGAATGCAAAAATACATGTATTGCCACCTTTAATGCAAAAAATCTACGATTACCGAACAAAATTCGTTGCGATCCAACCATTTAATCCCCCCAGTATTCCTTTACGTACCGCTGTACCTCTTCTTCCGGGAGGTTAAATTTCTTTTTAATCAGTTTCGTTGCGTCCTCTAAAGAAAGTCCCAGGTCTTTGCATATTTTACAAAGAACCTTTTACGGCTCCTTTTTCAAGTCCTTCCCGAAGACCTTCCTGTAGTCCTTCACGTTTGCTTTCCTGCTTAAATTCTTCCAATGCTGTACACATATTGATCTTCCCTCCTTTTCTTTCCGATTCCACTGCATGATCAATCAGCTCCTGCGATTCTGTGATTGCACCAATAACGATTCCCAATTCTGCCGGGAGAGCCTGCTGACTATATACTTCCATGATCTTATCAAATTTTTTCTGATAGATCAAACTTCCATCCTATCTTAAAAAGCAAGTCAATTATGTCAATTATTTTTTCGGAAAATCTGCTACAATTCATCTGCAAAAGAGCTTCTCTTGCCATAATTCGCTTCCCCCCGGATTAAGCAATTTACATATAGTTTAGATGCTGCCTTTTTTATATTGGCATAATAAAAATTCACTTTCTGTAAAGTCATTTTTTAAAGGAGTAAGAATTATATAGTTAATATCAAGACTTCTCTTATTTTCAATCTGATCAGAATATTCCAAAATGGTCGATCCTTCTTCAGATGTATTATATGAAATTTCCTGGATACAGCCAGATTCTCTTTTATAATAAAAAATATGAACTATGAGATCATACTCATTTTGATTATAAACCTTTATGTAGCAGTCTTTGCCTTGCTCAATTGACTCCATAAAAAATTTCACTTTATAAGGTATTTCATTAAAAACATCAGAAATACATAGATATCCTTTACATTCTAATTCCTCACAGGAAGTTTCTTTTGAAAATGAATATAACTCTTTTTCATCAAACCATTCTGCGTCTTTATTCTTTTTGATGGCGATGTATAATGATGCTACTATAAGCAACAACATACATATCGCAATATTTCTGATTATTTTTTTCTTATTTTCCATAAACTTATTTCCTATGCTGCCGTGAGATAGATTATAGGATGATTTCCTCGACCCTGTATACAATGAAATCTCCAGCATCAAAATCGTATTTCTTTTTATCTGCTAACATTCTTCGAGCTTTTAAATACTCCATTATTTCATCGTACGAATCAAATAAACCATTCTTGTTTAATGAAATGTTCTTAAATTCCGGTATTCTTTTTGATATGACATCGTTTAAAACACTCGAATAATAACTTCCGCCAGAATCAGCGTAATCATAACCCAAGAAGATTTTTTTCCCTTTTATGCATTCATCATTCAGTACAGGAAACTTTTTGCTGGTATAACATAATAATAACCTTATAGGAATACACATTTTTTTGCTTTCTTCAATGTAACGATGTATGTATTCCATATTTGTACAGCAGTCTATGTAATCAATGTTTTCCCAAGCTTTATCTATTTCTTTTGAATAATAATCTTCAAAAAAATTATTGTCACTGCAATAATTTAAATACCAATTATCACCTTCAATTCCTTTGTAGTATGAAACTTCATTTCTTTGTATAATATATCCATTACAATTTAGGTTATCTTTCATAGGTTTTTCTTATGTGTTATCCTGTGATAAGTTTTATGTATTTTTCTGAATTGGGAGTATGGTTATTTCAGGTTGCCATTCTGTAACAACATCAATGTTATAGTCATTTGTGATTATGACATAATGTCTTTCTTCTAAGGCATCGTAATACCCACATGAAATATTTTGAATTTGCTTACCAAATTCTCCATCTATTACTTCATATATTATGTCCTTAAATCCTTCACTTTTTAAATTACTAAGGCTGGAACATGAATATAAATCATTCTGTACAATTCCTTCATCAAGTATTCGTATTGCTTGTACAATTCCAAACTTCAGAACAACACAATGAAAGCGTCCTTTGAGCTCTAATATAAGCCCTTGAAATCTTCCATTTGAAAGTTGCGTCTGATAATTATCCTTAGGAATAATATCCGGGAATACCGCTTGCCAAATTTCCATGCAGCACGCTCCTCCACCTATACAGTAAACATTTTCAATTATTATATCAGAATAAGCTTATTCGATTAACTGAGTTATATAGTTCGTAATTTGGATAATATCTTTTTTAGGGAGTATACCTTCTTTTACTTGGATATTCTTTAAACTATGTCTTGATATATCTATTAAGTAATTTAAGCGAGCTGCTAAAATTCTACATTCAGATCCATTGCTAACACAAAACACATGGCAATTATCTTCGGAAAATGATGCTGGTGTTAAATGATAATCGTAATTATTATCTATGTTGTCTCCTTCTGGAAAAGTTAAATTATATAATTTGATATATGCTTCTTCTTTTTTCATATTAAATAATTGTTTATCGATTACAGGATTTTCCAATATAGTTTTTAATGGCATCAGTTCACTTGTAAGTGTAGCTGTTTTTATTTCTGTTGGAAATATTGTTCAATCTATAGAAAATAGTAATACACCGTTAAGAAAGGTATTATCTTCACAATAATTCCACTCTTCTATTTTTTGCATATCAATAGCAAATCTGTATGGATCGCCTACTATCATTTTAGATACTACCTTTTTTTATTGACACAATAAAAATTCTCTTTCTGTTCACATTTTTTCACATATATAATCCATAACATCCCCTTTCATTAAATATATTACATATTTTCTGTAAATGCAATCATGCTTTAAGCATATGAAATGTTTGAAATATCAATGAGTCTGACTTGCCAATTTAATTTATACATAATATAATAAATCTGCTGATTTTTGAAAAATGATAAAATTTAGGAGTACATTCATGAACATCAATACCAAGAAATTAACGTTACAATATTGTATCTTACAGGGAGCTTACTGGGCATCGTTCTGTATTATCTACAGTTTTGCCACGGTATTTTTGCTTGACCGGGGGTTTCGCAATTCGCAGATCGGTGTGATCATCGCTGCGGGAAATATTCTGGGTGTGATCTTCCAGCCAGTATTTGCATCAGTTGTGGATCGTTCCAAGACCGTTACCTTACATAAATTGACTGCCATCCTGACGGCCGTTATGGTAGTACTGCTGCTGCTCTTGTATGGTCTGCCAAATCAGTTTCTTGCAGTGGCTGTGATCTTTCTGCTGACAGATACTCTGTTACAGGTGATCCAGCCTTTGATCAATTCGGTCAGTGTTTACTACGTAAATCAGGGAGTCAACGTGGATTTTGGTGCGGCCAGAGGTATCGGCTCCCTCTCCTATGCACTGGCATCTTACCTGCTTGGCGGACTGGTCGAAAACTATGGATGCTCTATGATCCTGTTTGCGGGAATTTTGATGGTTCTTGTGATCTGCATTACTGTATTTAGTATGCCGATCATAAAAGATGCTGTTTTTTCAGATAAAGAACAGGAAATGAAAAGTAAGATTAACGCAGATAGAGGTCAATCAGTTCAGGAAAAGGAATCCTTGCTTTCTTTCGTTGGTAGATATAAATATTTTATGTTAACTTTAGCTGGCGTAACGCTTGTATTTTCTTTTCATAATATGAATAACTCCTACATGATTCAGATCATTACCAATGTGGGCGGAACGTCTGCAGATCTTGGACGGCTTCTTGCCATTGCTGCCATTACGGAGATTCCGGTAATGTTCCTGTTTTCCAGAATCGTGAAACACGTAAAGAGCTCTGTTCTGCTGATCATTTCCGGTATCTTCTTTGCGCTAAAAGCATTTGGCTATTTTGCTGCCGGAAATATTGCACTGATGACGGTTGCGGCTGTTATGCAGATGGGATCCTTTGCACTGTACATTCCCGCTTCTGTCTATTATGTGAATGAGGTGATGGAGGGACAGGATAAATTCAAAGGACAGGCACTGATGACCGGAACCAATACCCTGGGAGGCATGATTGGCAGTCTTCTGGGAGGATTTCTGATCGACCATGCGGGAGTTGCGGTTATGAACCTTGCGGGTCTGATCATGGCAGTTTCCGGAGCAGTTTTGATCGCTTTATTTGTATCCAGACAGAAATCGGTTATATAGAAAATAACTAAATTCATTCATAAGAAAAATACCACAAATCCTTGATCTGGCTACTTAAGGAATCGTAATCCCATACCTGGCGGCTTCTGCTGATACAATTTGGATCATTGATCAGGAAGCCGTCTTTTTCATACCCATAGATCATGATAAAGTGCCCGGCTGCGGTGAAGTCCCCGGGGCGCATGGCGCAGATAATAGGATGTCCCTGATCCAGACGGGTTTTCATCACATCTTCATCCAGAGACATTTCGATTCCGGTGATACCAAAATAAGCAGCGCCTTCTGTCATCAATGCCCAGGCAGTACCGGTTCCTTCAATATAGTAACCGGCACTCTCCGCATAAGCGGCAACCTGGGCAGGTGTTGTACTCGCATCTCTGGTCAGGGCGTAGATTACCATGGACAGACAGGTAGGACCACAGCCTGAGATACCGATATTGCTGCTTCCATAAGGAATATAACCCCAGCGGCTGTCCCATTGGATCAATAATGGATAAGTTTCTTTCTTTTCCTTTTTCGTCAGTGACGCATTGGAAGAGACGGATGTCTGTTCCAGATAGCCGGATACAAAATCCAGCATCTCCGGATTATTTGCCAGTGCAGCCAGCATGGCCGACGGATATTCGGAAGCATGCTCTATGATGTAGGCATATTGTGCATCAGTCTTTGCCTTGTCGGACAGAACTTCTAAAACTTCCTCTTCTGTCCGGGACACTGGAGCGGGAATTTTCTCAACCAGGGTTTCTTTTTCTATGAATCCGAAGAGTTGCTGTTCAACATTAGCAATCAAAGAGGTAGTTTCACTTTCATTTCCATCCATATGAGCCGTTACTGCATTGGAACGAAGCAGGTTTAGACAGATCCACCCTGCGATAACAAGGATCACAATTCTTACACTTAATCTTCCCAGCTGCGCCATCCGTTTTGCCCGGCGTTTTCTGGCTTTTCTGCGCTTTCGTGAGATACGGATCCGTTCCAGATCTGCCTCATAGTCATCATTTTCTGCTGTATACTGATATCTTCCCATAATTCTCCCTCGTATTGTTTCTTCTGTACATTCCGTGTAACGGATCTGCCAGCCAGTATGATCATATGTCGTGATTGTATCTGACCTGTGTCCCCGTGAGCCACTCTTCTGAATATTAGACGAAGAAATCTGCCATCTGATCTCATTAAATATTCATCTGGATATAAAAAAGCAGGGAACCTGCCACATGCAATGATTGTAGCATATTCCCTGCCAGATGGATCTTAAGATAATCCAAAGAATTCTGAAGAATTCCCATAATTTGTTATTTATAGAATATCCGCATAACTGCCTTCCGGATCATATCTACCGGAATCATGGTGAAGGCCATACAATAAGCCAGAAGCCAGCCGCGAACGCCAAAAGGAACACAGCTGAACATTGCACTGATAAATGTAAACGCTTTGACCGGCAGTAAGGATACATTGATAATGGCAAACTGAATAAACAGGATCAGGAAAAACACTTTGAGGAAATCTGGATTTTCCTTCAGGTGTCCAAAGATCCGGAAACCATCGTCTCTCACATTGAAACCATTGAACAGTGCACTGGCAATAAACAGAACAAAATAGGAAGTAAGGAACTGCTTATCAGTCTCGAAAAAGCTTCTTGTCCAGTCTGATGTCAGATAAAATAAACTGAGTACCGTTAACCAGATTCCCATAATACCGATCTGATACATCATAGAGCGGCTGACCAGTGGATCGGTCCGCTTTCTGGGTGCTTCATCCATATATTCCGGAAGAGCCGGTTCGTTGCCAAGCATCATAGCTCCCAGTCCGTCCATGACCAGATTGACAAACAGCAGGTGAGTCACTTTCAACGGCTCATCCACTCCAAAGAAAGGTGCAATCGCACTGACCAGCACAGCCGCTACATTGATGACCAGCTGGAATTTGCAGAATTTTAAAATATTATGGAAAATGGTTCTTCCATAGAGAATCGCATCTTTGATGGAGTTAAAATTATCATCAAGGATCACGATTTTTCCTGCTTCTTTTGCAGCTTCTGTTCCGCTTCCCATGGCGAATCCCACATCAGCACGTTTCAGTGCCGGGGAATCGTTGACTCCATCTCCTGTCATACCGACCACAAGATTTTCTTCCTGACAGAGTCGGACCATACGGGACTTATCCGTAGGAAGTGCTCTGGCAATGACACGAATATGCGGCAGGATCTTCTTTACTTCCTCATCGCTCATGGAATTTAACATGGTCGAGGTGAGACAGACATCCTCATCCGAATGAACAAGACCTGCATCTTTGGCGATGGCGGATGCAGTCTCCAGCCGGTCACCGGTGATCATAACTACCTGAATACCAGCTTTTTGTACATCATGGATGGCAATACGGGCTTCCGGTCTTACATCATCGCGGATGGCTGCCAGACCAATCAGTACCAGATTTCCAGAGATACAGTTCTCCTGCAAAGGTTCTTCAGAATATCCAAATGCGATCACACGCATGGCTTTTTTTGCCAAAGTATCGATCCGCTGATTGATACAGGACAGATCCAGCGGATGGAGCTGCCCGTCAGTTCCCATATAACGGTCAGCCTTCTGGAGTAATCTTTCCGGTGCACCTTTATAATAGGTCAGTCCACCGATCTGAGCCTGACTGAATTTATTGGAAGAATTGAATTTCTGAGAGGCAAATATTTCCAGTGATGGATCTTCCTTCATTTTCAGATAAGAATCTTCTCCTAAAAACTTCATCAATGCCTGATCTGTAGCATTTCCACTAATGACACGATGATGTTCATCAAACATGGAAGAAGTATTTTTACCAATCGCAACATGAAGTTTCTCACGTATGTCAGGGTAATTATTAATCTGTTTAGTGTCAATGATCGTTCCATCACCACTGAAAAACTGAACCACTTCCATCTCGCCTTTTGTGATGGTTCCAGTCTTATCACTGAACAGAATATTCAAAGCACCTGCGGTCTCGATTCCTTCTGCTTTTCGAACCAGAACATTGTGATCCAGCATTTTGCTGGTATTCTGCATCAGTACCAGGGAAATCATAAGCGGAAGTCCTTCCGGTACTGCACAGACAATGATCACAATAGCAAGGGTCAGTGCGTTGATCACATCCATGAAAATATTCTGCCAGCCCTGTACCATGTAAGCTGCAGGACCGCCTGCCAGAATCACAAAATGAATCATATACAGAAGGGCAATCACTACAGCACCAGTATAGCCAATCTTGGAGATCTGTCCTGCCAGAATAGAGAGTTTTACCTGCAGTGGTGATGCGGGTTCTTCTTCCTGCATTTCCAGTGCCATATGACCCATCATGGTCTGAAGACCAGTCTTCTTCACAAGTAATACGCCTTCACCATCATAGACGATTGCTCCCCGGAAAAGAGAAAATCCATCTACAAAGGTGTCACCTGTGATCTGTTCTGGAAAGGGCTGATCTTTATCTGCAGCTTCTTTATGACATTCCTCTGTCTCGCCGTTCAGCGCAGCATTATTTACACTGAGATGTCCATATGCCAGAATGCCGTCAGCAGGAATCTTATCTCCTGCCTGCAGCAACACCAAGTCGCCAACTACAATGTCATCCGAATCAATCATACGTATGATACTATCTCTGTATACTTTACTCTGCTCTTTTTTTACAGAATTTTTCAGATCCCGGTATTTAGAATCGCTGGCCACACCGGTTCTGGCCGTCACAAAAGCAACCACCAGAATTGCCACGATGGTTCCCAACGGTTCATAAATCTGTGCATAACCAAAGAAAAACATGACGATCATCAACAGTGCGATCGCTACCAGAATACGAATCATCGGATCCTGAAAAGTCTCCCGGAATTCTTTCCAGAATGTGGTCGGCTCTGAATCCGGGATCACATTACTTCCATATTTTTCACGAGATTCTGTTACTTCTGACTGTTTCAGTCCATGAAGCTGTTCCATATAGTTTATTTCCTCCTCATATCTCACACTCTGATTTCATTTAAATCCACTCTCGGAACATTATAAAACAAGTTATAAAAAAAAGAAACGGATAATAATCTAAATATGTCCGTTTCTTAGCTAAAAATCTGTTAAGAATCTATTAAAAATTTATTATGGATCTTGTTTTAGCCGTTCCCGGCAAGTTTTCCAGTCAGGATAATGCTGATCGAGCAATCCATAAAACCTTGCATTGTGTCCTCGCTCCAGCAGATGAGTCAGCTCATGAACCACTACATATTCGATACATTCCTCCGGATAAGCACCAAGCCACAGGCTGATGGAGATATTCCCATTTCTGGTGTTGCAGCTTCCCCACTGGGAACGAGTAGGACGGATCGATACCTTAGCACTTTGAACACCCAGGATCGGTTCCCACTTCCGGAACATTTCTGGAATGACCGCAAGTAATTTCCGGCGATATTCCTCTGCATGCAGTCTCTTCAGACGTTCTTTTTCCAGCCGGTCTTCTGTTGTCGGCAGGGTGATCTGCTTTTTCTCATAATTTTTCAGCCACTGACGGATGCGGGGCTGCTCCAGTGTATGGAGTCCTGCATCATAGCTCATGCCATAGGGAATGGACATAAGAATCAATGTGGGATCATCCTGATGGATTCTCATATTTGTCCTTTTCACATTCTTCTTTGTAATCTGTACCCGGTACTTGTGCCATAAAAATTGCTTCATTTCTTTGTTCTCGAATTCATGATCATTTTACAGGCTAACAAGACGAGTCTGTGGTGATCTTACATTCCACAAACTCGTCTTGTTTAGTAACTCTGTCATCATTGACAGCTTTATCGAACAAATTTTTCGGTTTCTTTCAGTCGTGTCAATGCACGGGCCATAGCAGCCTGCGTCATATGATACTCCTGAATACTCTGCTTCTGACGAAGTCGCTCCTGAGCACGCTCCAGAGCTTCTTTTGCACGGTTGGCATCTACTTCTTCCGGGCGCTCCACCGTATCAGCCAGAACAGTCACACGGTTGTTTGCAACCATACAGAATCCTTTTCCAAGAACTGCATAGCTCCATTCACCGCCTTCTTCCTTCTGCATTCTCATCTCACCATTGTCAACTGCAACAATGACTTCCTCATGATGAGCCATGATCGCTTTCTCACCGTCCACAGACGGAATGATCAGACAAGTGCAGAATCCTTCATAAAAAATACGGTTACTGGATATGACTTTTAAGTAAAATTTTGACATATGTCTTCACCTCTAAATAGAAGTTGCCATGGTCTTTGCCTTTGCAACCACCTCATCAATGGTTCCTACATTGAAGAATGCTGCTTCCGGATACTGATCCATCTCACCATTGATAATAGCCTGGAATCCTTTGATGGTATCTTTCAGTGGTACGTATTTACCGGGAACACCGGTAAAGTTTTCAGCTACGTGGAATGGCTGGGACAGGAAACGCTGTACCTTTCTTGCACGGGCAACGGTCAGCTTATCCTCTTCAGACAACTCTTCCATACCAAGGATAGCGATAATATCCTGCAGCTCTTTATACTTCTGAAGCATCTCCTGTACTCTTCTGGCAGTCTCATAATGCTCTTCACCAACCACATCTGCTTCCAGAATACGGGAAGTAGATTCCAGCGGATCAACAGCCGGATAGATACCCTGTTCCACAATTTTTCTGGAAAGTACAGTGGTTGCATCCAGATGGGCAAATGTAGTTGCCGGAGCCGGGTCTGTCAGGTCATCTGCAGGCACATATACAGCCTGTACAGAGGTAACGGAACCTTCTTTTGTGGATGCAATACGCTCCTGTAATTCACCCATCTCAGTTGCCAGAGTCGGCTGATATCCTACTGCGGACGGCATACGTCCAAGCAGTGCGGAAACCTCAGATCCTGCCTGTACAAAACGGAAGATATTATCAATAAAAAGAA
>OGIO01002549.1_pt1 | contig 10551 bp, 10 predicted proteins | sample 1571841 | NCBI WGS metagenome assembly OGIO01 (sample SAMEA2582111, study PRJEB24529) | metagenome | biome: Human gut stool | place: China | collected 2011
GCGGAGCAGCAGGGATTTGAACCCTGGCAACCTTACGGTTCTACGAGATTTCGAGTCACGCCTCTTCGACCACTTGAGTACTGCTCCACATATTAAATTGTTGGAACGTGCTGAACGCTCCGGGAAAACTTTGGAGAGAATTTTAGGAGAGAACCCCCAAAAAACGCCTTGAAGCAATCACTGAAAAGTGGCTTGAAACCTAGAAAAATCGGGTTCCCTCTTCCAAAAAGCCAGCTCGATTTCGAGTGCGACCTCTTACGACCACTTGAGTAATGCTCCAGATATTAAATTTTAGAATGCGCCGTGCATTCTGGGAAAACTTTGGAGAGAATTGCAGGAGAGAACGCCAGAAAATCGTTCCCTCACGAAGTCGGAAAACCCGCATGAAACCTAGCAAAACCGGAAAACCACTTCCAAAAAGCCAGTTAGATTTCGAGTGCGACCTCTTACGACCACTTGAGTAATGCTCCGTATTCACAATACAGCCTAATTATTATAGCAAAATCCCGCCTTTCCGTCAACTGGAAATACAAAAAGCCCTTCCCCTTGTGCTTGACAGGCAGAGCGGGGCGTGCTATATTTATTTCAAATTTGAAGTATACACTCAAAGGAGAACCTATGGCACAGAATCGACAGGATATGGGCAGCGGGCCGGTCAAGCCCCTGCTTTTGCAGCTGATGATACCCGCCGTGGTGGCGCAGGTGGTCAATCTGCTCTATAACATCGTAGACCGCATTTACATCGGCCACATCGAGGGCATCGGCGCGGCGGCGCTGACGGGCGTGGGCCTGTTTGCGCCGATCCTTATGCTCCTGAACGCCTTCGCCATGCTCATCGGCGCGGGCGGTGCGCCCCGCACGGCCATCGCGCTGGGACAGGGCAATAAAGACGAGGCCGAAAAAATCATCGGCAACAGCTTTACCATGCTGCTGTTTTTCGCTGTGGTGCTGACGGCGGGCTTCTATGCCGGTGCGCCCGCCCTGCTGCGGCTCTTCGGTGCCAGCGACGCCACTCTCCCCTATGCGGTGGCCTATGGCCGCATCTACATCCTCGGCTCGGTGTTCGTGCTGCTGGTCATGGGCATGAACCCCTTCATCACGACTCAGGGCTTTGCGAAGATCAGCATGCTCACGACGGTCATCGGCGCAGTCATCAACATCATCCTCGACCCCATCCTGATTTTTGGTCTTGGCTGGGGCGTCCGGGGTGCGGCAGTGGCGACGGTGCTCAGTCAGGCCGTGGGTGCCTGCTGGATATTGAAGTTCCTCACCGGCCCCAAGACCATCCTCAAGCTGCGGAAAGAAAACCTCAAAGTGGAGCGGAACATCATCCTGCCGGTGCTGGGGCTGGGCATCTCGTCCTTCGTCATGCTCTCGACGGAGAGTTTGCTCTCCATCAGTTTCAGCTCCAGCCTCGCCCGCTACGGCGGCGATGTGGCTGTGGGCGCGATGACCGTCATCACCAGCGTGTCCCAGCTCTGCACCATGCCGATTCAGGGCATCTGTCAGGGCGGCCAGCCGGTCATGAGCTTCAACTTCGGCGCAGGCAAAAAGCCCCGCGTCAAGGAGGCGTTCCGCTTTCAGCTCACCCTCTGCTTCGGCTATACCACCCTGTTCTGGCTGCTCATGATGCTGGCCCCCGGCGTGGTGGCGGGCATCTTTACCTCGGATGCCGCCCTCATCGAATACACCACATGGGCCATGCGCATCTACATGGCGGGCATCCTCGCCATGGGCGTTCAGATCGCCTGCCAGCAGAGCTTTATGGCGCTGGGTCAGGCCAAAGTCAGCCTCCTGCTGGCCTGTCTGCGGAAGATCATCCTGCTTATCCCGCTGATTTTTATCCTGCCCTGCTTCACGGCAGATAAGTGCTTCGGCGTCTTTCTCGCCGAGCCGGTCAGTGATATTCTGGCAGCGACCATCACAGCCATCACCTTCTTCTCCCGCTTCGACAAGATACTGGACAAGGGTGCCGGGAAGGTATGATTTCACAGGAAATAAAAACAGCCCGCAGACCGGCCTGCTGGCCCTCATTCTGGGACCCATGTGCGAGAAGAACTTCGTGCGCTACATGAACATCCGGCGCGGCAACTTCTTCGCCATCACCACTTCTCCCATCGCAATGGTCTTTGCAGGCGTGGCTATCCTGGTCATCGTCTACTCTGTCTACAACCAGAGCAAGATCAACAAGCGCACCGCTGCAAACGCCGCGAAGGAGAACGCATAACCCCCGACATCCAGACAAGCTCTGTCTTTTACATTCCCATCAAGCTGCGGCTGTCCCGTTCCGTCGGGGCGGCCGCGCTTCGCCTTTATAGGATAAGGAGAAAGCCCCCGGCGCTGCCGGGGGCTTTCGTCGTGCTGTATTTTATTCTTCCGATTCAGGAGCTTCGGGGTGGCGGCACTTGGCCAGCATATCCAGCTCCGGCATCAGCTCGGTGCTGATGACCGAGAGCATCTGCTCCATCTTGTCGCAGTCCTCCGCCGGGAAGCGCTTGCGCACACGCTCGATGACCGTGTGCAGGTAAGAATAGCTGATGCTGTAGTAATCGATGTATTTCTGGGTGGGGCGCAGGAAGTATTCGCGGCGGTCGGTGGTGGACTGGATCTTCTCCACATAGCCCTTTTTGACGAGGCTGCCGATTTTATAGGCCGCGTTGGGGGTGGAGATGCCCATCATGCGGGAAAACTCCGCAATGGTGGGCTCCCCCATCGCCATGATGCCCTCCATGCAGAAGGACTCCACCGTAGTCAGCGTGGCTTCGCGGGTGGCAAAGCGCTGAAATACATTCTGATAAAAATGCAGCTTGAATTTTGTATAGACGTCCTGAAAGACTTCTTCCAGCATGGGGTTTTCCTCCAGTGAGCAAATAGCTCAAAAAATTTACTCTTTTGATAAGTATACCATGATTTGCGCCGGAGGGGAAGACAAAAATCTACGATTCCGTTAAGATTTTGTGACCTCTTCCTTCCCAGTATGACCCATCCGCGCCCTGACGATGCTGAGCACGACGAGTTCGATGGCGATGGCACAGGCCAGCAGCACGAAGGAGGTCAGGGTGTTGGCGGCATCGCCGAGGACGGCCTGTGCTGCACCGCAGAGCAGATAGCAGCCCGCCGAGATGGCGGCGGCGGTCATGGCGTAGGGCAGCTGGGTGGAGACATGGTTCACATGGCTGCAGTGCGCGCCGGCAGAGGCCATGATGGTGGTGTCGGAGATGGGCGAGCAGTGGTCGCCGCAGACCGCGCCGGACAGGCAGGCGGCGATGGAGACCACCAGCATCTCACCCTCCGGGAAGGCGTGGCAGACGATGGGGACCAGGATCGAGAAGGTACCCCAGGACGTGCCGGTGGCAAAGGCGAGGAAGACCGCCACCACAAAGATGATGATGGGCAGCAGGTACTGCAGAGCCGCAGCGGAGCCGCTGAGCAGGCTTGCGACGTAGTATTTTGCGCCCAGCAGGCCGGTCATGCCGGAAAGCGTCCATGCCAGCGTCAGGATGAGCATGGGGCTGACCATGGCCTTGAAGCCCTCGGGGATGCAGGCGGCAAAGTCCTGAAAGGTCATGACGCCCCGCACCCGGTAAAACACGAAGGTGAACATCAGGGCAATGGCGCTGCCCAGCACGAGGCCCATGGAGGCGTCGCAGTTGGCAAAAGCGGTGATGAAGTCCACGCCCTCAAAGAAGCCGCCGGTGTACACCATGCCGAAGATGCAGGCCGCGATGAGCACCAGCACCGGCGCGATGAGGTCCACCACATGGCCGCGGGTGTCGCTGCCGTCGTCCACGTCGTCGCCGTAGGGGCGGTCGTCGGTGGTGAAGAGGTCGCCCAGCAGGGCGTTATCCTCGTGCTTTTTCATAGGGCCGTAGTCGAGGCCGCTGAAGATGAGGAAGAGGCTCATCACCATGGTGAGGATGGCGTAGTAGTTATAAGGGATGGTGCGCAGGAACATGGTAAAGCCGTTGATGCCCGAGCCATCCGGCACAGAGGACGTGACGGCGGCGGCCCAGCTGGACACCGGCGCGATGATGCAGACGGGTGCCGCGGTGGCGTCGATGAGGTAGGCCAGCTTTGCGCGGGAGACCTTCTGCCGGTCAGTGACCGGGCGCATGACGGAGCCGACGGTCAGGCAGTTGAAGTAGTCGTCCACAAAGATGAGGATGCCCAGCAGCAGGGTGGCGAACTGCGCGCCCGCCCGGGTGTGGATGTGGGTGGAGGCCCAGCGGCCAAAGGCGGCGCTGCCGCCGGCCTTGTTCATCAGGGCCACCAGAATGCCCAGCATCACCAGAAAGACGAGGATGCCGACGTTGCTGGAATCGGACAGCTTGGACACCATGCCGCCGTCTTCGTTGAAGAAGAGGGTGGTCAGCGCCAGCTCAAGGTTGCCGTTGGCGTAGAGCAGTGCGCCGGTGGCGATGCCCACCAGCAGCGAGGTGTAGACCTCTTTGGTGTTCAGGGCCAGCACGATGGCCACCACAGGGGGCAGCAGGGACAGCGCCGAGCTGTACACGGCGCAGGTGTAGGTGGAAGGGTCGTCGATTTTGCCGGGCGTTGCGGCGGTACACCACAGCAGCAGGGCAAACACCAGCAACGCACCCACCCACGAGAGATTGGTTTTTTTCATGATAAAATCCTCAGGTAATTTTTTTGCAGCCTGCCGGGCAGACTAACCCTTTAGAAGCCGTTTTCATAAGCATTGCACACCGACCGAACGGCCTTTTTGCCCGCATACTGCGTTGATTTCCCTTGCAATCCGCTCAGGATTGCTGCGGAAAATCGCCTTGTCTGCGAGCAAAAATTCTCGTCGTTCGATGCACCCTGCTTACAAAAACAGCTTCTAACGTGATGGGACACGGAAGGGGGTGTTGGCTGCGCCGGACTATAAAGCGATGTATTTAGAGCTGTTCCGTGCCAGCGAACAGGCGGCACGGCTTTTGCAGGAAGCTCAGGCCCGGGCCGAGCAGCAGCTGCTGGCTGCCGACCCGCCGCCCATCGAGCTCGCCGAGAAAAAAGAGTCTTAGCCCTTCTTGCTCTCGGCCTTGGCGGCAAACTTTGCGTCGTTGACCACAAAGCGCTCGTGGACGCCGCCGCCCACGGGGCCTTTCTCGTCGTACAGGGAGACTTTGAACACCAGCTTGCGGCCTTCCACAGCGGTCAGCTCGCTCTCGCAGGTGACGGTCATGCCCACGGGGGTGGGTGCGGTGTGCTCCAGCTCCAGCTTGGTGCCCACAGAGCCGCAGCCCTCGTCCAGAGCGTCGGCGACGCTCATCCAGCAGGTCTTTTCGGCCAGCGCCACCAGTGCGGGGGTGGCGAAGACGTTCAGCGTGCCGCTGCCCATGGTCTTGGCGGTGTTCTCGGGGGTGACGGCGACGCTCTGCTTGCCGCGGATTCCGGTTTCTAACATATAAAAATTCCCTCTTTCTTAATTTGTCGTGATGCCGCGGTTTGCGGCAGATGATTTCACATTTGTAAGGATACCACAAAACTCACCCTATTGCACCTGTTTTCGGGATTTTCCTTCAAAACTCTTTCCGTCTGAGGCCAAACGCGGTATCATAAGCTGGACAAGGAGGAAAAGAAGATGAACGATTTCTGGAAATCCTACGACATCACCCACGCCGAATACGGGGCCGATTACCGATGCTACCCGCTGTATGGCACGGTCCACCTCATGGAGCTGGCCATTTCGCTTGCCTTTATCGTGGGGGCGGCCCTGTGGTATCGCCGCAGTTCTGCCCGCACCCGGCGGCGCATTTTAGTCGGAGTCACCGCTTTGCTCCTGCTGGACCAGGCTGCCCTTCTGCTGGGGATGGCCCTGACCGGCCAGTGGAATTGGGGCTATCTGCCCCTGCACCTGTGCAATATCAACGTCTTCGTCTGTCTGTACAACACGATCACGGACAGAAACTGGTGCAAAGAGGAGCTGTATGCCCTCTGTATCCCGGGCGCAATGCTGGCACTGCTCTGCCCCAGCTGGCTGGATGTCCCCTCTTGGTGGACGCTCATCAATCTGCACTCCGTCAGTATCCATGCCCTGCTGGTACTCTATCCAGTCCTGCTGGTGGCGGGCGGCTACCGTCCCAGTCCCCGGCGGGTGCCGCAGGTGCTGGCGTTCCTGTTCGGCTCTGCCCTGCCCATCTACTTTCTGAATCAGTCCCTTAACACCAACTTCTATTTCCTCAATGATCCCTACGGGAACATCATCACCAGCACCTTCACGGCCCTGCTGGGCGAAAAATATTATATCCTTGGCTTTCTGCCTGCCACCGCGCTGGCGCTGCTCCTCATGTATCTGCCGTGGGCGGCGGACGATAAAAAGAAGAAGCGGGCATGAATGCAGTGCTTTGGAAAAAGGCAGTTCGGTCAGGAATGCCTTTTTCTTTTGCCCTAAATTGCACCCTTCCTGCAAAATGAATCTGCAAATTTCTTGCGTTTTGCGGTCTGTTTTATCAATTTTAAGAGAATGCTGTTTTTTTGCGCAAAGCCCCTTGACAGGAGCCATACGGCGTGCTATCATGAACACATGAACAGATGTTCATATATTGAAGCGAAAGGATGACAACGATGGCTGAGAATGCTCTTGCCCCAGAACAGAAGCTGCCCAAGGCCCCGCCGGTGCTGCCGGACGATGAGGTGCTCTACGAGCTGGCCGATTTGTTCCGGGTGTTCGGCGATTCCACCCGCATCAAGATCCTCTACGCCCTCCACGACGATGAGCTGTGCGTGCAGGACATTGCAAATGCCGTCCAGCTCAGCCAGTCGGCGGTGAGCCATCAGCTGCGGGTGCTCAAGGACTCAAAGCTCGTCCGCTTCCGCCGCGACGGCAAGACCATTTACTATGCGCTGGACGATGACCATGTGCGCAGCATCCTCTCCATGGGCATGGACCACATCGAAGAGTGATGCCCCCAAAACGCTGCAAGCTCTGCCGCACCCTGCGGCGGAGCGGGGATATAGAAAGAAAGGCTGGTATTTATTATGAAAAAGAGCTACAAGATCGAAGTTGACTGCGCAAACTGCGCCCAGAAGATGGAGGATGCCGCCAACACGGTCGCCGGCGTCGCAAAGGCCACCGTCAGCTTCATGACCCAGAAGATGAACGTCGAGTTCGATGAGGGCGCGGACGTCAAGGCTACCATGCAGAATGTCCTCTCCGCCTGCAAGAAGGTCGAGGACGACTGCGAGATCTTCGGCATCTGAGTTTCGACTTATACTGCCGGGATGCGCGTGGAAAATGTGGAAAAATAAATCAGTTTTCAACAATTTCCACGGCGTTTTCAACATCCTGGGTGCAAAAAAAGAAAAATGAACGCGCATTTGCGGCTTTTTGCGGGAAAACCTCGTGGAAAAGCCGGGGGAAGCGTGAAAAGCAAGCCCCTTGTGGGGAAAACCTGTTGAATCTGAGAAAACTGCCCCAAAAGGAGGCTGGTACCCGTGACAAAAAAACAAAAGAAAATGCTGTACCGCATCATCGCCGCTCTAGCGCTGGTGCTGGCGCTCAAGCTGCTGCCGCCTCTGCCCGCGTCGGTGGAGCTGCTGCTCTACTGCATCCCCTACCTCGTGGTGGGCTGGGACGTGCTCCACAAGGCCCTTCTGGGCATCAAGAACCGTCAGCCCTTTGATGAATGCTTCCTGATGGCCGTCGCCACCGTGGGTGCATTCGCGCTGGGCGATTACGTCGAGGGCTGTGCCGTTATCATCTTCTACCAGATCGGCGAGCTGTTCCAGGGCGTTGCCGTCGGCAAGAGCCGCCGCAGCATCTCGGCCCTGATGGACATCCGGCCCGACTACGCCAACATCGAGGGCGAGGACGGCAGGCTGGAGCAGGTGGACCCCGATGAGGTCGAGATCGGCACCGTCATCGTGGTCCAGCCCGGCGAGCGTGTGCCGATCGACGGCGTCATCGTCGAGGGCGCGTCCACCCTCAACACTGCCGCCCTCACCGGCGAGAGCCTGCCCCGGGATGTCCGGTCCGGCGATGAGGTCATCAGCGGCTGTGTCAACATGAGCGGCCTGCTCAAGGTCAGGACCACTAAGGAGTTCGGCGAATCCACCGTCTCTAAAATTCTCGACCTCGTGGAAAATTCCAGCATGAAGAAGGCCCGCGCCGAGAACTTTATCACCCGCTTTGCCCGCGTTTACACCCCGGCGGTCTGCTACGGCGCGCTGGCGCTGGCCTTCCTTCCCCCCATCGTTCTGCTGCTGATGGGCCAGCCCGCCCGCTTCGGCGACTGGGTCTACCGCGCCCTCACCTTCCTCGTCATCAGCTGCCCCTGCGCACTGGTCATCTCTATCCCGCTGAGCTTCTTCGGCGGCATCGGCGGCGCCTCTGCCTGCGGCATCCTCGTCAAGGGCTCGACCTATCTGGAAGAGCTGGCCGATACCCGCGTCGTCGTCTTCGATAAGACCGGCACCCTGACCCAGGGTACCTTCAAGGTCGTCAAGGTCTGCCCCGTGGAGGGCGGTACCGAAGACAGCCTTGTGGAAGCCGCTGCGCTGGCCGAGAGCTGGTCGAAGCACCCCATCTCCCTGAGCATCAAGGCTGCTTACGGCAAGGACATCGACGCTGCCCGCGTCACCGATGTGGAGGAGCTGGGCGGACACGGCGTCACCGCCAGGGTGGACGGCAAGCCGGTCGCTGCCGGTAATGCCCGCCTGATGGCAAAGCTGGGCCTCACCGTCCCCGATGTCCCCCAGACCGGCACCATCGTCCATGTGGCCATCGACGGCAAGTATGCGGGCTATCTGCTCATCTCCGACGTGGTGAAGCCCCACAGCGCACAGGCTATCAAGGGCCTCAAGCAGGCCGGCGTCCGCAAGACCGTCATGCTCACCGGCGACGCAGAGCCGGTGGCAAAGGCTGTCTCGGCAGAGCTGGGCATCGACGAGTACCACGCCGGCCTGCTGCCCGGCGATAAGGTGGACCAGATCGAGAAGCTCCTGGCCGCCAAGAACCCCAAAGAGATGCTGGCCTTCGTGGGCGACGGCATCAACGACGCCCCTGTCCTCTCCCGTGTGGATGTGGGCATCGCCATGGGTGCTCTGGGCTCTGACGCCGCCATTGAGGCCGCCGACGTCGTCCTGATGGATGACGACCCGGCCAAGATCGCCCTCGCCATGCGCATTGCCCGCCGCACCAAGAGCATCGTCTACCAGAACATCGTCTTTGCTCTGGCCATCAAGGCGGCCTGCCTGCTGCTGGGTGCTCTGGGTATCGCCAATATGTGGGCGGCCATCTTCGCCGATGTCGGCGTCATGGTCCTCGCTGTCCTGAACGCTACCCGCGCCCTCTACACGAAAGACCTCACCAAAAAATAAAAGATATAAGGCAAAGAGGGTCCTGTGCGTCCGCACAGAACCCTCTTTGCTTTATAATCTGTCCTGCCCTTCAGCACCGAGGGCGTCGATTTCGTCATGACGGCCATGTTCGTGCTCAGTGATAGAACGTATCAAAATTGACCTGCCGGTAGAACCGCTGCTGCAGCTGGTCGAAGCTGTCGCAGTCCTGCGCCAGCAGCCACATGATCTTCGTCACGACGGCCTCAATGGTCATGTCGTGGGCCTCGAGGAAGCGGAAGCGGTTCTTGACCCGCTTGCCCACCTCATAGATGCCCACGTCGCTGCCCTCGTAAGTGACCTGGGTGGTGAGGATGAGCACTTTGTGGGTCTTGTCGTAGTCGCCGAGGCCCTCGGCGAAGGCGTCCATCAGCCGCTGGGGGATGCCGCCTACGCCAAAGCTCTCCACGATGACGCAGTCGTAGAGGCGGAAAATGTCGGGGATCAAATCGGGGCTGAGGCCGGGCGTCAGCTTGAGCAGAAAGACGCGGGGGCTGAGCGAGCGTCCAAACTCCACAGGGCCGGTGGGCCAGGGCGAAGGCACATACCGCACCAGACGGTCGCCCTGTACCAGTGCCAGCGCCGGGAAATTCACCGAGGCAAAGGCGTCGTAGCTGATGGTCTTGTTCTTCTTGGCGCGGGTGCCTGCGATGACATGGCCGCCGAACACCACCATGACACCCCGGCTGCCGGGGTCGAGGGCGCAGATGACGCTGTCGCGAAGGTTTTTCTTGGCGTCGGTGATCTCGTTGGAGATGGGCTGCTGTGCGCCGGTGAGGATGACGGGCTTGTCGGCGTTCTGGATGAGATAAGACAGAGCCGCCGCCGAGTAGGCCAGCGTGTCGGTGCCGTGGCAGATGATGAAGCCGTCATAGAGGGCATAATTCTCCTGCACGGCCTTCGCCATCATCAGCCAGTGCTCCGGGCCGAGGTCGGTGCTGTCGATGCTGCACAAGGCCAGCGTGTCGGGGCAGCAGAGCTCGTTCAGCTCAGGCAGATGAGCCAGAAGCTCTTCGCTGGTGAGCACGGGCTTGAGGCCCTGCTGGGTGCGGACGCTGGCGATGGTGCCGCCGGTGGTGATAAAAAGCAGACGCTGCTTTGTGGACATAAAAAAGCCTCCATCAGGAAGATTGAATCGCATTCATAGAAAGTATAACACACTCGCCCGCCCTTGCAAAGTGGCGCTCGGGCGGAAAATGGAGGCTTTTGGGA
>OGIO01002551.1_pt1 | contig 10540 bp, 10 predicted proteins | sample 1571841 | NCBI WGS metagenome assembly OGIO01 (sample SAMEA2582111, study PRJEB24529) | metagenome | biome: Human gut stool | place: China | collected 2011
AATCCGTGGGACAGAGAATACCGGAAAAAGAAATCGCTAACTTTCAGTTTTTCGATTAGATGCTTGACAGGTGAATTATAATAAGAAGAAAGAGATATTCACCCTGGCGCGTTGATATCTCTTTTTTTGATGATAGAAAAGACTACTCTGCAATCCTTCATAAAATGAAGAGTAGCCTAACCTAAGTCCGGATGGAGGGGGTGCATTAGGGGGTGCAATCGTTTCATTGTATCAAAATGGTTGTTACGATGAATCCCTGTCCATGCGGATATTATCCTGCGTTATTAATGTTATAAATGTATATATGATAATTAAATTGCTAAATTTATTGAGTTTGTAAAAGCAGAGTTTTTTGATGATATATTATCATAGTGAAAGAGAGAAGTAGTTGTAACGGATTGCTTCTCTTTTTTAGTCTCAGGAAAGGAGAAAATCTGCGAATGAACTGGATAGAAAGTCTTTTTAAGATTGCCGGTGAGGTTTTCCGCATGATCGGCGAAGCAATCGATGAAAACAAAAATGAGTGAGAGGTGAACGAATGGTGGAGAATGAACAGTCTACAGAGAAAAAGGAACTGACGGAGATCTTCTGCCTGCGTCTGAATCTGGAACAGAAACGCTACAAAAAAAGAATGATGAAAATGAGTCCGGAAGCAGTATTCGGTAAAGCATATGAAATCAATTGCATGCTTTCTATTTACGAAACCCTGCTTGATAAGGCAGAGAAGATGGAAGCAGATGTCCTGAAATGTCTGATAGTCATTCCGGACATCCTGCATTTCTTTTACCGTAAATGGATGAAAACAGGGGATTCTTTTCAGCAGGAGCTGGAAAACAGCATGGAGAACGGGATGAAAGAGATTAAGGCAATCTTAAATAAGCCAGAGAGGAAAGCAGCGTGAGAAAGCGTGTCATTTGTGTACGGACCTGTCTGGTAAGGGAGGCTTCCGTATTATACGAAAGTGAAAATGGAAAGAGAAGCATCACGTCACCAGAAGAGGCAGCGAAATTTGCTGCCTCTTTTTTTGAAGGTTCTGACAAAGAAATGATCTATGTATGCACTTTAAATGGAAACAATGAGCCAGTGACAATGGAAATGGTGGCAAAAGGCAGTGTGAATTGGTGTAAGGCAGATATATCACAAATTTACAAGACTGCGATAATCAGCAATGCTGCAAGCATTATATGTTTTCACAATCACCCGTCAGGTTGTATAGAGCCGAGTGGGGTGGATAAATTGATTACGGAAAAAATGGAGACAGCAGGAAGATATCTGGATATTCCTTTGCGGGATCACATCATTATTGGAGAAAATGGAAATTTTTACAGTTTCCGCAGAGATGGAACAGAACTTGAAACAGAAACGGAATGGTTTGAATAAAACAGTGAATAACAGGAGGAAAAAATTATGTCAGCAAGTATTGAAAGTATGTTTTATGTGAGAGAAACACCGTGGCATGGATTAGGAACAAGAGTAATCACAGCACCGACTTCTAAAGAAGCTCTGGAAGTGGCAGGTCTTAACTGGAAGGTGGTACAGGAACCGGTATACACCGAAGCAGATGAACTCATTGAAGGTTATAAGGCGAACGTCAGAGACAGTGACCGCAAGGTACTTGGAGTAGTAACAAACCGTTACAAAGTCATCCAGAATGAGGAAGCCTTCAGTTTTACGGATGAATTGCTTGGCGAAGGTGTACGTTACGAGACAGCCGGTTCCCTGCAGGGAGGAAGAAAGGTGTGGCTCCTTGCAAGGATGCCACAGGACTATATTATTACCGGAGAAAGAATCAGTCCGTACCTTGTATTTTCCAATACACATGACGGCTCCGGTGCAATCAAGGTAGCTTTAACTCCGATCAGAGTCGTGTGCAACAACACGCTGAATCTTGCTTTATCCTCTGCAAAGCGTTCCTGGTCTATGATTCATACAGGAGACATTCAGGGAAAACTGGAAGAAGCAAAGGATACTTTATTCAAGGCAGAGAGCTATATGGATAATCTGGGGAAAGAATTTGAAGCCCTCCGTATGAAGAAAATGACAGATAAGCAGATTTTGGATTATATTGAAATCTTACTGCCGCTGGACGAAGAAAATGCAACAGCACAGCAGAAGAAAAACATTATCCGCTTGCAGGAAGATATGAAGATGCGTTATTTTGATGCGCCGGATTTGAAAGACGTAGGAAACAATGCCTATAGATTTATTAATGCAGTATCTGATTTTGCTACACACGCTGCACCGTTAAGAAAGACTGCCAATTATAAAGAGAATGTCTTTTCCAGAACGGTAGAGGGCAACCCACTGATTGACAGAGCTTACCAGATGGTGTGCGCAGCATAGGAGGGGATGATGAAAAAATGGGGAATTTTAGATTGGATTATTGTTTTACTCACACTTGCTGTTATGCTGGGGATTTTTGAAAGCCAGTTGACGGAGTATGTGGCAATTCTTATGAGATAGGATAATAGAAGCAAATAAAAATATGGAGGACAAAGAATATGAAACGCAAAACAATACCAACAGGAAAGCTCACAAGAATGGAATGGTTACAGCTTAGAAGAAAGGGAATCGGTGGTTCGGATGCTTCGGTTGTAATGGGAAAGAACCCTTATAGAAGTATTTTGCAGCTCTGGGAAGAAAAAACAGACAAACTTCCGGTAACAGACAGCGGAAATGAATATACCTACTGGGGCAACGTGATGGAACCGATTATCCGTAAGGAATTTATGAACCGTACCGGGATTAAAGTACGCCAGAAACATGCAATGATCTTCCATCCAGATTATCCGTACCTGTTTGCTGATGTGGACGGGATTGCAACAGATGAACGTGGGGAGAAGTGCATCTTTGAGGCAAAAACGGCAAGCCAGTATAAGGAAGAACAATGGGAGAACGAGGTACCGGAAGAATATGTGTTGCAGGTGCAGCATTATCTGGCAGTATGTGGCATGAATAAAGCATATGTGGCAGCCCTGATTGGTGGAAATAAATTTGTATACCATGCTATTTACAGAGATGAAACAGTGATTACAGAGCTTATCCGGAAAGAAAGAGAGTTCTGGGAGCAGTATGTAATCACAGGCAAGGAGCCGCCAGCAGATGCTTCCGAAGCGACTAAAGATTATCTCGATAAAAAATTCAGTGATACGGTGACGGATGCTTCTATCCAGTTACAGGACAGTATGAAGGAAATTTTATCCGAGTATCAGGAAGTTGATTCCAAGGTAAAAGAACTGGAAGAACAGAAAAAAGGACTGGCAAATCAGATCAAGGCAGCAATGGGAGAATATGAAGTCGGGGAGGTGGATGGAACTGTCGTTTCTTGGAAGAAGATCAGCAGAAAGTCTCTGGACAGCACAAAGCTGCGTAAGGAACTGCCGAAAGTTTTCGAATCGTATTGCAGCACTACTTCCTATCGAAAACTGTCAATTGCGTAAGGAATACCGGAGGGAAAACAGATTATGGCAGAGAAGAAAATCCGGAATCTAAATCCGGAAGAGATTGATTGCCGTGTCGGAGCCATTATGGAGCAGGGAATTTCTCTGCTCCTGTATAAAGATGCAAGGGTAGATCAGACGATATTAGATGAAGTCTTTGGAATCTATGGATGGCAGAGAAGGCACAATATAATCGGCAATGAACTGTATTGCATCCTGAGTATCTGGGATGATGAAAAACAACAGTGGGTAGAAAAAGAGGATGTAGGGATTGAAAGTGACTACCAGAAGGCTAAGGGAGCTGCTTCAGATTCGTTTAAGAGAGCCTGCTTTAATGTGGGAATTGGAAGGGAGCTGTATTCGGCTCCCTTCATTTACATTCCACTGAATAAAGTTAGAATGGATGATAAAAACGGTAAGAAAGCTGTAAAAGACAGTTTTTCCGTAAAGTCTATTGAAACATCGACAGATAAGATTATCACAGCTTTAGAGATCATAAATCAGAGAGGTGAGATTATCTATACCTATCGCTTAAATAGGAAGCAGGTACAACCTGTTCGTGAGGAAGAACCACAGGAACCTCTCTCGACAGAAGAAATACAGTTATTATACATGGAACTGGGAAGGACAGGGGTATCTGTACAGCAAATACTCAGCAGATATGGAATTACAGCTATTCAGCAAATGGACCAGAAAACGTATAAAAAGGCGATCAGTGCCTTAAAGAGATCGAAAACAGCAGCATAAAAAGAAGGATTGGAGGAAAAAAGGATATGGATTATCAGGGATTTGTGAAAAAGTTAATGAAAGCTATTACAGAGAAAACCGAATATAAGACGGAATTTCATGAAGCGGATGAAAAAATGAATATGTATACTGTCTATGTGTATGTCAAAGAAAATGAAAGCAGCACAAGTATTATGCGATTATATGCTGAAGAATATTACAGTGCATGGAAAGATGGAGTAAAAATGGATGCTCTTGTGAGGGAAGTTATGCAGGATGTAGAAGTATTCAAAAACATTAATCTTACAAAAAAGATGCAGGATTTTAAAGACTATGAAAAGATAAAGAGCAGGCTGATACTCCGCTTGATTAGCTGCGAAAGAAATAAGGAAGAACTGCAGGGGGCTTTTTACAGACAGGTAGATGATATCGCACTGGTATTATATATGAAAACTTTTGCGTCAGATGAAATGACTATGACAGTGAAAGTTCCGGCAATGTATGCAAATGGTTGGGAAATAAGTGAGGAAGATATTTTTCAGGTAGCATTACAGAATACTGTCCGACTGATGCCGCCAAGAGCATACGATTTTCGCAAAATGATTTTTAATCCGGCATATGAGGGAGAGGATGTGTACGATCCAGACTATATTCCAGACAGATCAGAGATGGGAAACTGCCTGAGTACCAAGACGAAAGCATATGGTGCAGTAGCAATTTTTTACCCGGATGTCGCAGATTTGTTCTGTCAGCTCATGAATACAGAAGAATTGTATTTAGCATTTACGAGTATTCATGAAGTGATGGTACATGATGCAAGAAGAATGGGCGATTCTAAAAATCTGCAGGAAGTATTGAAAAACACTATTGCAGAAGCAACTTCAGAAAGTGACTTTTTGACGGAGCATATTTATCATTATGATATGAAAAAAGAAAAAATTGAAATGTTGCAGTAAAAGAACGGAAATTTACTGGAAAACAGAAAGTCAGGAGACAGGAAATGCCTGTCTCTTTTTTTAGAAAGATGGGAGAAAGAACATTATGAATTATACAGAGTTTGTAGAGAAGTTGATGAAAATGATTACAGAAGAAACAGGATATAAGGCTATGTTTTTTGAAGCAACACCAAAGCAGACAGAAGATAAAATTCTGATCTGCGCAGGAGAATGTGGTTCTCACAGCTTTATCATGGGAATCTCTGCGAAGGAATGCTATTTTGCATGGGAGGAAGGAAAAACTACGATGGAAGAAATTGTCCAGGGACTTAAAGACAGCGATGCTATTTTTGATAAAAAAGAAGTTGAAGATACTCTGAAGAATATGGAGGATTATGAAAAAATCAAAAACTTCCTGTTTATCAGACCACTTAACTATAACAACCATCAGGCAGAACTGGAGGATTGCCTTTACAGAAGAATCGGAGAAATTGCATTGGTCGTATATGTAAAGATTTTCGATGAAGATAACATGATGACAAGTTTCAAGCTGCCAGTGGAATATGCAAAAAGGTGGAATATGGAAGAACAGAATGTCTTTCAGAAGGTTATGGAAAACACAGCCCATATGATGCCGCCCAGAGTATACTCCCTGCTTGATATGATTATTAATCCGAATTGTGATGGAACAGATATCTACGACCCGAATTTCAAACCGTCAAAATCTGAAATGGGTAACTGCTTCAGTACAACTGTAAAAACAAATGGTGCGGCAGCTATCTTTTATCCGGGAGCAGCCAGACGTATGAGTGATCTTATGGGACAGCAGGACCTGTATCTGGTTTTTACAAGCATCCATGAAGTGATGGTTCATTATGCACCTGTCGTAGAACCGAAAAATCTGGAATTTGTGTTAAAGGATACTATTGAGAATGCAACACCGGAGGGCGATATGCTTACCAGACATATTTATCACTATAGCAGAGAAGATAATGAAATCAGAATGTTGCCATTGTCCAGTGAAGAATAAGAAATGTAGTATTTCAAAGAAAATTTTGGAGGAATTTGTAATGGACTACAGAGAAAATGAAAATAATAAAGTGATGTTGCAGGGAAAAATTACCATGCCATTTTCACTTCATGTTACATATGAGGAGGAATCTTTTTATAGAACGGAGCTGGAAGTGGAACGTCTCAGTGGTCGAACTGATACGATCAAACTTCTGGTGTCTGAAAAGCTGGTGAATGTGAAAGAGGACTGTACGGGACGTTTTGTGAGAGTCAATGCTCAGTTTCGTTCGTGTAATCAACACGAAGGAAACAAAATACATCTGATTCTTCACGCATTTGTCAGAGAATGGTATTTTATGGATTCTGAAAAGGGAGTATCAGGAGAAAATGAGATTACACTAAATGGGTTTTTATGTAAGCCGCCGGTTTATCGCCGCACTCCACTGGGACGACAGATTACAGATCTCTTGCTGGCAGTTAATCGGGCGTATGGAAAAACTGACTATATTCCGTGTGTTGCATGGGGAAGAAATGCAAAGGTATCAGCAGGTTTCAAGGTGGGGGACCAGATTCAGGTATCTGGCAGGATACAAAGACGGGAGTATGATAAGAAAACTGCGGATGGAGTGGTAAAAAAAATTGCCTATGAGGTGTCTATTTCAAAATTGAATCTTGTAGAATGAGACTTGGAAGATGTATCTACAGCATAGGGATTGATTTTCCTATGCTGTAGATACATCAACATGTACAGTTTTTCATTTCATAAAAAAGAGGAAAAATAAAAGAAATGGTATATGGATACGCAAGGGTCAGCAGTACAGAACAGAATCTGGACAGACAGATTCTGGCATTACGGGAATATGTTCCGGAAGGAAATATTGTTGTTGATAAAGCAAGCGGCAAGGATACTGAACGTGAAGGATATCGTGCATTAAAAGGAAGGCTTGGATTACGCGAAGGTGATACCTTATATGTGACTTCTCTTGATCGTCTTTCAAGAAATAAAGAAGATATTAAGAAGGAACTTCAGTGGTTTAAAGAACGAAAAATCAGATTAAAAATCCTCGATCTGCCTACGTCACTGGTAGAAGTTCCAGAAGGACAGCAGTGGATTCTGGAAATGATACAGAATGTATTGATAGAGGTTTTATCAAGCATTGCAGAACAGGAAAGACTGACGATAAAAAAGAGACAGAGAGAGGGAATTGAAGCTGCGAAAAAACTGGGAAAACACTTAGGTAGACCTCGCTTAAAGGTACCAGACAATTTTAATGAAGTTTATATGTCGTGGAAAAAAGGAGAGATCACAGCAAAAAAAGCGATGGAAATATTGAATATGAAAAGCTCCAGTTTCTATCGGAAGGTGCAGGAATTTGAGAATCAATAACCCAAAATCTCTGTCATTTTTGACACATGTTTCAAAAGAAAAAAAGTACTTTTTGGCACACCAGAATCCATGCGAGAGGTGGTATGCCAAAAGGTAGAGGTTATGACATAACGTGATGTGTAGAAGCAAGTGTGCCCAGAAATTAGAAAATAAAAAATAGAAAAAGAACAAAAAGCAGGAAAAAACCTGCTTTTTTGATGAAAAATTTTAAAAAGTTTCTAAAAAACTGGGCACAATCAGCAACGAGATGCTATTTAAGTGTTCTGGTTTTATATGATAAATCCATTAATTTTAAAAGCTCACGACAGTCATTAAGTGCGGTCAAGGCTGACTTATATTCTTCTTCAGATGGGGAAATATGCTTGGTAAGCAGATTCTCAAAACGATTTAATGCGTCATGAATTTTAAGCAAAGTATTAGGATTGTATGCAACATAGTTAGTGGGAATATCCAACATTTTCAGATAGAAACTGGTAACAGTAAAAAGGAACTGGATATTCTGACTACTGCATATTTTATCTTTCCATTCCAGATATAATTCATTATAAGTATGAGAAAAATTGATGTATGTATCTGCAGATGGAACTAAGTGACAATATACAAAGGGATGATAACTTTGCATTAGTATATGGAAGAAACGTTGCAGGTCAGCTTTAAATTTTAAGTCATAGGATGCCACAGGACTTCCCTTTAGTACGTGATAGTATTCTTCACCGAATTTTATGTAATGCATTTTGTATTCTGGATAAAATACAGCTGAGAGATAGTGATAAATCATATTCACATAACAAGTGGTTGTTTCCGGTAAAGAGTTCTGGGAAGAACATTTTACCACTTGAGTAAGTGTTGCTATATAAGAAGAGCATACTTTATCCAGAGGAATACTATAGGCAAGATGTGATTTAATATCTTTATAAATCTGCATAATGAATCGGTCAAATGTAATCATAAATATATTAGAAACCTGTTTTCCTATGTTAAAAAAATTTATAGGATTTTTAAGATTAACCCAATCAGGGAATTGGTCAAAGTTAGAAAGTTGTTTATCTATACTTTCTACAATGTGATCTTTATCACCACCAAATGCACAATAGAGTGAGAGTTCAACAGAGTCTTTTGACGCTGCCTGTATTGGTGTAAGCTTTTTACTTATTTCATTATTATAATTCGATGTAATATATAATTCCTTGGTTAAGTCATCTGAAAATTTTTTGTGTCCGAGGCTGGAATAGTATAAGACTGCATCTGAAAGAAAGCTGTTCCATGAATCAATGCGAATTTGATCGTTTTGAGATGGACGTGACTTTAACTTGATAGTATCATGTTGAAAATAAAAAAGGGAGTTATAAATAGTGCAATATACTAAATCGAAATTTTCAGCAGAGACTTTGGTAATCATGGATTGATATATAACTTTACGGAATTTTTCTTCATAATCTAAAAAAGTGAGTGGGTATTTGTTGAGTATAGTTTCAGCAAGTATGGTTGGCATAGATATTATTGCCCGTTCCTTATCGTTAAACTGAAGAAGTCCGTATTCTATTGCGGTATGTATAGTTTTAAAATCAACAATTGTTTTTAAATATGCCATAGGAATTGAATATCTCGTCCATAATGCCAGCTCGGATAAATTACTGTTCATAAACCACTCTGGGAAATCTGACAGCATTCTTTGTAATATTGCAGTTATATACACTCCGGTTTTATCTGTAGATTTGTAAGAACTATGTGTTTTCGGAAGATTTTTCTCATGCCAAATCCATGTCTTGGAATCTAAAAGAGCTGCTTTTAAACTTCGCCTTTTATTTGAATCAGATTTTTTCAGCATTTTAGCAATTAAAGAGATTGCCAAAGGATTGTAGCTGACTCTGGAGCAAAGAGTTCTGAAGTCGTCATCAGAAAAAAGTTTGCTCTTAGGAAGCAGTTTACTAAATATTCTTTTCAGAACAAGTTCATCATATTTGGCAAGCTGTACTGAAACTCTGGAGTTATCTATTGGAGTACGCGTGATAATAATATATTTAATTTTTGTAGGTTCTAAATACTGACTAATAAAGTCAAAATCTTCCTTTTGTAAGAAAGGACAGTTAATAATTACGATAGCAGGTGTGGTCTTCTGTTTTAGAAGGTCACACTTTTGGCTTAAATCAGTAAGTTCGTTTCCCAAAAAGGTGAAAGATTTAGAGAATGCTGCCTTTAGTGAAGAATCCGATGAAGTTACATCTAACCATGCTATATTGTATGGAAGATAGCTGCGATGGGATAGAGCATAATCAAGATAATGACGTACCAGTTGCTTTTTTCCCGTGCCAGGGAAACCGCTTACAAACACGATATTTGATCCTTTTAGGCTATCACGTAATTCCGTATTCTTATCAGACCAAGGAACATAGTAATCAATAGTCGTTTGTGTATATTTAGGAAATATAGCAGTATCAGCAGTGCCGAAAAAATGTAAACGTATCAAAGCCTTGATTTGATCGCTAAAGTCGTTCAAAGAAGAACGGGGAAAATATTTGGTATATAACGCGGAAATGTTTGCAACTAGCCTTTCAGATTCAGAGGTAGTTAGATCTCTGTCAAGACCATAAAAATAACTAAGCCTAGAGAGACTCCAGTCATCAGAAGCTGCAAGATAATTTAAAATAGTTTGAGAAGGAATTCTTTTGCTATTGGATATATCCTGTAGCATGGTTTCAGATAATGGATGGGATTCAGTTTCTTCTAATTTGTTGCCGAGTAGGTAGTTTACACTGTCGATTACAGAAATACTATAGTTCGCAGATTGTTTTAAAATTAATACAATTTTTTTGAAGATGTTTTCATCAGTCATGGTGTTTGCTCCTTTGGAAAATGCTTGAAAACACTGAGGAAAAATGGCTACAGGGTTGTCGCACCTGCTTGTGACATTAGAGAGCTTTATTGTGTGGTATGGTAAGAATGTAACCGGAAATCAAAAATCAAAGAACAGGAGAGAACGAATATGAATGATTTTTATAATTAACTCGTTGTGCTAGATAAAATAAATATAAAGAAACTTC
>OGIO01002557.1_pt1 | contig 10523 bp, 9 predicted proteins | sample 1571841 | NCBI WGS metagenome assembly OGIO01 (sample SAMEA2582111, study PRJEB24529) | metagenome | biome: Human gut stool | place: China | collected 2011
CTCATAACTTGCGCTCCTTTCTTCGGTTTTAGGTTGTGTGTTCTAAGAGACTTCCAAACCGCTTGATTAAGAAGTCTTTTAGAGCATACAACACCCGCCGCCATTTTGAATTTTTTGTACTGTCTGACGGCGAAGTGGTCGGGGGTCCGGTTTTCAAGCTGTTCAAAGAGCAGGTCAACCGCCGACTTAAAGTTTTCATCGTCCTCCCGGCACTCACAGGCATTGAGCATATCCAGCAGGGTATTCATGTTCTTTTCTTCGGCTGGGGCTTCGTAGTAGATATAAGCAATCAGCGCCTGATACAGCAGGGCTTCCGCTTTCTGCCAGAAGTCATCGCCGCCTTTTGCGTCCCCCTGGGTATTGGTCATGATAACCGTGACCAGCGTCAGAATGTCGGTTTCCGAGTGAAGATAGACGAATGGGTTGTAGTGCATGGAGCAAGCAAAATCAATGGTGTTGAGAACCTTGATTTTATACCCGCCCCGAACCATCGCCCGTCCAACTTCCTCGATGACAGTGCCTTTCGGATCTGAGCAGACATAGCTGGCGTTCATCTGGAGGAGGTTGGGTTTGATGTGGTAGCGGGTTTTTCCCGATCCGCTGCCTCCGATGACTAAAACATTCAGATTGACGTTTCTCTTTTCCGGGTCTGCAATCTTTCCCAGCGTCAGCCGTTCCGTATCGGACAGCAGGATGTTCTGGGAAAAATCCGGGTCAATAAACGGTTCAATGTCCTTGGCTGTGCCCCAGCGGGCAGTACCATACTCCGCACCACGGCGGTACTTTCTGGCGTTCTTGGATTTCTGGTAGACAATGAACCAAATGAGGACACCGCAGACAGCACCCACAATCAGGTCAAAGGGATGGAAGCTGGGAAGCGGGTTCTGAAAGACGGTTCCGATGTTAAGGAGTGCCCCCAGTGCCTTATCCAGTACATCGCCCTCCGGCACCATGCGGTAAGCCTGCCCCAGCTTGGTCGCCATAAGCCCGATGAAGATATACGGCAGAGCCGCTTTCAACAGCTTGGCTGTATTGATTTTCGGCAGTTTCTTCATCTGTCCACCTCCTGGTGCTTATTCCGGGAAAGGGACTTGGCCATCTCTTTGACCGCTTCCTGCAATTTGACAAGCTGTTTTCGGATGGACGGTTTTTCCTGTTCGTGTTTCTTGACCACCTTGCCCGAATACTCCTGAAACGCCGCCGTCAGAGCGTCGGCGTCTCGGCTTTTGAAAAAGACCAGATACCGGGGCGGGCTGGATGAGCTGTCTTTTTTCAGAGCAAAGTCAATCCCATATTTCCGGGCAACACGCTCAAAGGACTTGATATTGCCGTCCGTGATTTCGATGTTGCTAACGCCAGCACCCTGCCGAACCAGCTTCTTCACACTCTGTTTGCCCTTGTAGACCTTGGGATTTTTCTTTGCTTTCTCCATTTCCGCAAGAGCCTTTCGGAGTGCCGCTTTCAGCACACTGGCTGTCAGCTTGGTAGCCTTGATACTCAGTGCGACTGATTTATTTTCAACTTCTTCCTGCATAGCTCATCACACTCCTTTCTCTGGCAGGAATGCTGAAAGGAGCAGATACTAAGGCGGAACCTCCAGACGATGGAGCAGATACCGCAGGTGCCGATATGCGTTCATCAGGCGTCCACCTCGTTTTCTCCTTGGGAACGGATTTTCAAGATACCCTCCAGAGTGGTGGCAGTAATGCCCAGACGCTGCGCCATGGCAATGTCGTTCTTGACCGTTTCGTCGATCTCATCCCCACAGACGATAAGGACACGGCTACGGCGCAGGAACTCCCTGCCAATGTCAATCCCGTCCTTATGCTCGGCAGGAACGCTGTCACGGAGAAAATGGGGAAGATACAGAACCGGGCAAAGCGGTGTGAACCCGGCTTCGTAGACTTTGCGGCAGTAGACGGTCGCCTGGTCGATGACAGTGAACTCGCCGCCTTGCCAGACCGCCGTAACGTAGGCAAAAGGTTTTTTCATGGGTAACTCCTTTCTCCGGCTGTGCCGGTGGCAAAAGAAGCGGCCCCATGTCAAGAATAAAATGAACGCACACCGTGTGCGTTCTTGACACAGTGCCGTTCATTTGCAGCTATGGTAATCAAGGGGGCTGGCCAGGAACTGGCGCAGCCGCCCAAATGTGAGTATGAAAAAACAGTTATCCACCGCCGTACAGGTCATGGTTGACCAGAGCTGTGTAATAACTGTTTATCGTTGTAGGGGCGTTATAGAGGGAGGTCAGCAGGTAAGCCCGGATGTTTCGGACTTTCGTTGTGTTCTCTTTCAGGCAGTCTATGACATACCCGATATGCTCCCCGTTGATTTTAAGCAGGCGGTTCTTTACGACTTCCCGTGGGTAGTCCTCGCCGCCTATGCGTATCATGCGCTTGGAACTGCAAACCGTGTCCACCATGATGTCCAGAATGTCATCCAGCAGGACGGCATTGTAGCCTAGCTGTTGCCGCATGATGTCATATTCGATATTTTCTTTTATGACTTCTCGGTATGCTTCCATCGTATCCATCTCATCAGCCGCCGCAGGCGGTCTATCTTCCGGCAGCCCTCTGACCGGATAGATAGATGGATCAGTCTCATTCAAATCAGTATTATTTATCTCAGTATTATTAGAGGCCGTTTTCTGGAAGTCTTGACTTCCGGTTTGCGGAACTTTAGACTTCCATTTTTCGGAAGTCAAGACTTCCGCTTTCCGAACGAAGTTCTTCACATAGATTTTCGTGGGCTTTCCCTGACCTTGTTTCTTGCGCTCGATCAGCCCATTCTTATCCAGTTCGCCAAACAGCAAAACAGCTTTCGTATGCCCGCAGCATAAATACTCCAGAGCGTCCTCCAGCGTGAAGTAGATGAATACCCTTTGGCAATCGTCCAGCCAGCCATTCCGAACTGACAGCCCCATGCGGTCGAGCATAAGACCATAGAGGATTTTAGCGTCGGAAGAAATACGCCGATAAGCCGGGTCTGTGAACAGCACCTTGGGTATCCGATAAAAAGTGTACTGTTCCGCTTCATCGCCGTAGAAGTAGTCCAGCATGGCGGGTTCGGGCATGGGGTTCCACCACCTTTCCGCAGGCGGCTGACAGGTAAAAATGGGTACGAAAAAGGCACATCACCGTAAAATGATGTGCCTTTCGTGCATTGTGCTGAAAAACCCGTGCCCCTTAGCCGTCTGTTGTTAAGAAATTTAGTAGTTCTGTTGGTTCCCTAACAACACTCGCCTAAAGTATTTGGCTATTGTTTCTTTGATTGCTATAATTGGAGGAATCATTTATCTAGGATATATGATTTTCACTCAATAGCAAAACCCAGATACATTATCTAATTATTTACTGAAGAGGAAAAGATCAATGAAAAACGACAACATTTATAATCAAAATTACTGTAATATATTAAAAGAACAGTTTAATGAAAAAAAGAAATATTTAACAGAAAGAGAACAAATAATTCTCACATATATGTATGGATTGAATGAAACTTCTCCTAAAACAAGAGAGGAAACAATAAAATATTTTAATTTAACAGAAAGTCGACTTAAGCAAATTGAAAATAAGATAAGAAAATGTAGAAAGTATGATTTTGATAGGTTAAAACAAATGCTTGATGAATAATGTATTAAGAAATTATATTTTTCTTAATACATTATGATTAGTTTTAAAATACGGTGTCCATTGTGTAGGACTCTGACAGACATTTTAATGTCTGAATAGAGACACTCAGAATGGACACCTTGTTCTTTTATTTTGCACTACACCTTCAATTCATACGGGCAGCGGCTTTTACATTTTCTTCTTCTCCGGCAGCTGTGCCAGAATAATCGCACAGAAGATCAGCACACAGCCAAACAGTTCCTTAAGACTCAGTCCCTGTCCCAGCAGTACCCAGCCAGCCAGTACCGAGAACACGGACTCCAGACTGAGAAGCAGGGAAGCTACCGTCGGATCTGCATTTTTCTGAGCTATGATCTGCAAGGTGTATGCCACTCCGCAGGACATTACACCAGCATAAAGCACTGGCTGCCATGCCTGCAGGATCTCCGTAAGCACCGGCTGCTCCCACAGCAGAGTTGGGACTGCACTGATGATCGCAGCTGTCAGAAACTGGATCGCGGACATTTTCACGCCATCCACTTTCGGTGAAAAATGATCGATCACCAGAATATGGATTGAAAATGCAATCGCACACAGCAGCACCAGAAAATCTCCCAGTCCCAGGCGAAGGCTCTCCGTCATACACAGAAAATAGAATCCAACAACAGCGATAGCTACGCAGCCAATGATCAGCGGACGTACTTTCTTACCGATAAATATCCCCAGCAGCGGCACGATCACAATATACATAGCTGTGATGAATCCGGCTTTTCCAACCGTCGTAAATAAGATGCCCCATTGCTGCAGAGTACTGGCAACAGCCAGTGCGATTCCACAGCAGATTCCACCAATGATCAGTGTCTTCTGTCCTGCACCTTTTTCTGCGCCCGTTTTCCGTTGACGATCCATAAACCGGATCACCGGCAGCAACACGATCGCTCCGATCAGGAATCTTGTCATATTAAAGGTAAAAGGTCCCACATAATCCATGCCCACGCTCTGTGCCACAAATGCGCAGCCCCAGATCAGGGCTGTGAGCACCAGCAGAACATTATTTTTCATTCGATCCACTTCTTTTGTCTCCTCATATAAATCTTCTGAAAACCACAAAGTACCTGCCAGGTGTTGGCACCCGGCAGGCAATCATCTGATTTCCTTATGACAGTTCAAAAGCTCCTGTATATAACTGGTAGTAGCGTCCTTTCTCTGCCAGCAGAGATTCATGGTCTCCACGCTCAATGATCCGTCCCTGATCCAGAACCATGATCACGTCAGAGTTCTTGATCGTAGACAGACGATGGGCAATGACAAATACTGTACGTCCCTTCATCAGTTTATCCATACCATTCTGTACGATGGTCTCTGTACGGGTATCAATACTGGAGGTTGCCTCATCCAGCACCAGTACCGGCGGGTCGGCGATGGCTGCTCTGGCGATGGCCAGCAGCTGACGCTCACCCTGAGAGAGTTCCGAGCCGTCTCCGTCCAGCATTGTATCATATCCTTGCGGAAGTTTGGTAATAAAATAATGTGCATTTGCAAGTTTTGCAGCTGCAACGACTTCCTCGTCTGTTGCATTCAGCTTTCCATAACGGATATTGTCTGCCACTGTTCCGGTGAACAGATGGGTATCCTGCAGTACTATTCCAAGGGATCTTCTTAAATCCGGCTTCTTAATCTTGTTAATATTGATGCCATCATAGCGGATCTTTCCATCCTGAATATCATAAAAACGGTTCAGCAGATTGGTAATGGTGGTCTTACCAGCTCCGGTCGCTCCTACAAAGGCGATCTTCTGACCTGGCTTTGCATACATCTTAATGTCATGAAGCACGATCTTGTCATCATTGTATCCAAAATCCACACCATTAAACACCACGTCACCCTGCAGTTTTTCATAAGTGACAGTGCCGTCTGCCTGATGAGGATGTTTCCATGCCCAGACACCAGTACGTACCGGTGACTCGGTAAGAGTTCCATCCGGCTGCTCCACTGCATTTACCAGCGTCACATAACCATTATCCACCTCTTCCGGCTCATCAAGCAGATCAAACACACGCTCAGCACCAGCCAATGCCATAATGATAGAGTTGAACTGCTGAGACACCTGCGTGATCGGCATATTGAAGCTTCTGGTCAACTGCAGGAAGGATGCCAGACCACCAAGAGTCAGACCGCCGATTCCGGTAATAGCAAGGACAGATCCCACCCCAAGAGTCAGTACATAGTTGATATTTCCAAGGTTCGCCATGACAGGCATCAGAATATTTGCATAGGTATTTGCATTTTTTGCACTGTTGAACAGTCCGTCATTAAGAACATTAAAATTCTTCTTGGACTCCTCTTCATGACAGAATACCTTTACAACCTTCTGGCCTTCCATCATTTCCTCAATATAACCGTTCAGTTTTCCAAGATCTTTCTGCTGTTCGATGAAATATTTTCCACTCTGAGAGCCTATCTTTCTGACTGTTTTCAACATAACGAAGATCATTACAATGATCAGCAGAGTCAGCTGCGGGCTCAGTACGATCATGGAAATAAAAGTGCCGATGATCGTGATGGAACAGCTGAATAACTGCGGAATACTCTGGCTGATCATCTGACGCAGGGTATCCGTATCATTGGTATAGCAACTCATGATATCACCATGGGCATGGGTATCAAAATATTTGATCGGCAGTTTTTCCATATGTGTGAACATCTCATCACGGATCTGCTTTAAGGTTCCCTGGGTCACATTGATCATTAATCTTGCATACACATATGTGGCTGCCGTTCCTGCATAATAGATAACCGCCATCACAAGCAATGCCCGCAGAAGCGGTGCAAAGGTCGGATCTGCCGAGGTAAGGAACGGTGTAATATAATCGTCGATCAGATTTTTTATAAACAGGTTGCCTGCCACTCCGGCAAGAGAGCTGATCACGATAGCGATCAGTACGATCACAAATTCCATTTTATAATATTTCCAGATATAACCGAGCAGGCGCTTCAGAGTCTTGCCCGGGTTACGGCTTCCGCGGCGCTTCATGCCCGGATTTCCACCTGGTTTCTGTCCCGGTCCCATCATTTTACTCATTTTCTCCCGCTCCTTTCTGCTGTAATCTGTAAATATCGCGGTAGATCTCATTGGTTCTTAGAAGCTCGTCATGCGTTCCCATTCCTGAGATCCGTCCCTGATCCAGCACAAGGATACGGTCTGCATCCTGTACAGAAGAAATACGCTGGGCAATGATCAGCTTGGTCGTATCCGGGATTTCCTCACGAAATGCCTTTCTGATCAATGCATCCGTCTTGGTATCCACTGCACTGGTGGAATCGTCAAGGATCAGGATCTTCGGCTTCTTCAGCAGAGCTCTTGCAATACAAAGACGCTGCTTCTGTCCGCCGGACACATTGGTTCCACCCTGCTCAATATAAGTCTCATAGCCCTGGGGCATTTTCTCGATAAATTCGCTGGCCTGCGCAAGCTCACAGGCATGACGGCACTCTTCCTCCGTCGCGTCTTTATTGCCCCAGCGGAGATTTTCAAGAATCGTACCGGAGAACAGTACATTTTTCTGAAGCACCATGGACACCTCATTACGAAGAGTCTCGATATCATAATCACGCACATCCACACCGCCGACCTTGACCGCACCGTTCAGTACATCATACAGACGCGGGATCAACTGTACAAAGGTAGACTTGGAACTTCCGGTTCCACCGATGATTCCAATGGTCTCACCTGAGTGAATGGAAAGATTAATATCACGAAGTACGCATTTTTCCTGCTGCGCTTCTTTATCCTGCTCGTCTCCGTAAGCAAAATCCACATGATCAAACTCAATGGAACCGTCTTTTACTTCGTAGACCGGCTGCTCCGGATTGGTCAGGCTGCTCTTCTCATCCAGTACTTCCACAATACGCTTTGCAGAAGAGCTTGCCATGGTCACCATAACAAATACCATGGAGATCATCATCAGACTCATGAGAATCTGTATGGTGTAAGTAAACAGACTCATCAGATCTCCGGTAGTCATGGAGCCATTTCCAACGATCATCTTTGCGCCGATCCAGGAGATCAGAAGAATACAGGTGTACACTGTAAACTGCATCACCGGCTGGTTCATGATGACCAGACGCTCTGCATGGACACTCATCTTTTTCAGATTGTCTGTAGCATCACAGAATTTCTTATTTTCATGGTCTTCCCGCACATACGCTTTCACCACGCGGATACCGGTCAGATTCTCCTGCACGCTGGCATTCAGCTTATCATAGCCTTTGAACATCTTATCAAAGATCGGAAATGCGTGGCTTACGATAAATGCCATCACGCCGCCTAAGAATACCAGTGCGATCAGGAAGATCAGGGAAATCTTCGGACTGATAGATACACACATTACCAGTGCTGAGATCATCATGATCGGGGCACGGACAAACATACGGATCAGCATCTGGTATGCATTCTGTACGTTGGTCACATCGGTGGTCATACGGGTTACAAGGCCAGCTGTGGAAAAATGGTCAATGTTCTGGAACGAAAAATCCTGAATATTGTCATACATGGCCTTTCTTAAATTTTTACCAAATCCCATGGATGCTCTCGCTGCAAATACGCCGGACAGGGTTCCTGCCGCCAGAGAGAGCATGGCAACTGCCAGCATCAGCAGTCCCATCTTCACCACATAATTCATATTTCCTGCTTCCACACCATTGTCAATGACTTTCGCCATCAGCATGGGCAGCAGCACTTCCAGAATGACTTCAAAAGTCACACTGATCGGTGAAAGCAGCGTATCTCGCTTATATTCTCCGATATATGACATGAGTTTCTTAATCATATTCTGCCTCCTTCAATCCAGTCTCCAATTTATTGATACAACGGATCCACCACGACTGTTCCTCCGGTGTGAGCCATCCGTTCATCTTCGATTCCATCTGCTCCAGACGATTGATGACCTCACTTTGTATCTTCATCCCTTCATCTGTCAGTACCAGCTCCTTTTGTCTGGCATCGGTACTTACGCTTCTGCGCTCCAGCAGTCCTCGCTTCTCCAGACACTGCACCACGCTGCACACGGATGACCGGCGGATCTTAAACTCTGCTTCCAGCTCCTTCTGAAATGCAGGTTCCTTCTTCCAGGCCTTCCACCACAGATAGCCCAGTACCCGGCTCTGCACAGAAGAGATCTCCAGATCTGCCATCTGCTGCTCTGTCGCTCTTCTTACCAGATGACTCAAGTCCATGATTGCCTTAATCGGATGATTCTCCATCTCCAAACTTATGGTCCTCCTTCCATAATATCTCAAGAGTCAGAGCCATTCACATTGCTCTGACTCTCAGCAAAAAGTTAGAACTCTAACGATTATACGTTAGAGTTCTAACAAAGTCAACGAACAAAATATGAAATTTCTGTGAAAACCTGCTTACTGCCGGTTCCTCTTTTCTTTCAGACGATCCAGCCGAAGCTTCTTGATCAGCTCCCGGATCTCTGCGGAGACAGTCTCTCCCCTGGCAGTCATAAAACGGGAACCCGGGTTGTGGGTCAGGAACCACTCGGCATTCTCTGCCATGCGGTTCTTCAACTGCTGCTGCAATTCCTCCAGCCGAACACTCTCCAGATCCAGGCTCTGTACCTTCTGTGCCAGCGCTTCTTTCTTCTCTGCAATACCTTCCGTCACAGTAGCTTTTGCGAATGTCGCTGTTGCTTCCAGCAGACGCTTCTTCTCTGCAGCCCGCTGTTCCAGCTCCTGCAGGATCTGCTCTGCCTGATCCAGCAGGTTTCTCAGATCCATAGCCTTGCGGAATGCGCCTGCGAAATCATATACCATACAGACTGTGATCAGAAATGTCATAACTGACACAAATTCACTGTTGAGCCAGAATACAAACCGCTCCACCTGCGGCTGCACCACATAGACCATCATCACGCTGAAGAATCCCCACACAATGGAGGAACTCAGACAAATATGACCTTTGTACTGAAAATGCTGGTTACTGTAATCCCAGTAGCGTACCTTGAACAGGCGCACCATGGCCTCACCGGTCACAAGCTCCAGAAGTGTGGCGCCGATCAGACCTGCAATATATACTGCCACTGGATGCTGGTCAAAGGGCATAGTGATCAGTAATACCAGAACAGCACCACTTCCATATAAAGGAAGCCAGGGCCCCTTTAAGAAGCCCCGGTTCACGAAACAATGCTGCTTGAGCGACACATACGTGGACTCAAAACACCATCCAAATATACAATACAGATAGAAAAATGACAGCCACTGGCAAAATTCATAGTGAAACATAGATGTCCTCCCAGTTGTCTGTGTACGTATCTTATACGCTGATATCAGCTTTTACACCAAGTAACTCTTTATTTGCATCCAGGATCGGCTGCACCACATCTTTCAGGAATGCAGTCACCTGAATCTCAGAACGTCCGGTATAACGAGCCGGATCCATGCATGCCTCCAGCTGCTCCAGTGTCATGTTAAATGCCGGATCAGCTGCGATCAGCTCCAGAAGATTGTTGTCCTTACCTTCTACTTTCACATTTCTTCCTGCTTCCATGGAAAGCTCACGAATACGCTCATGCAGTTCCTGACGGTCTCCGCCTGCTTTTACTGCGTCCATCATGATGTTCTCAGTCGCCATGAACGGAAGCTCACTTCTCAGACGTTTCTCGATCACCTTCGGATATACTACCAGACCATCTACCACGTTCAGGCACAGGTCCAGGATACCGTCGATTGCCAGGAAGCCTTCCGGAACGGAAAGTCTCTTGTTTGCGGAGTCATCCAGCGTTCTCTCAAACCACTGGGTTGCTGAGGTGATCGCCGGATTCAGCGCATCCACCATCACATATCTGGACAGAGAAGCAATACGCTCACTTCTCATAGGATTTCTCTTATACGCCATTGCGGAGGAGC
>OGIO01002560.1_pt1 | contig 10516 bp, 7 predicted proteins | sample 1571841 | NCBI WGS metagenome assembly OGIO01 (sample SAMEA2582111, study PRJEB24529) | metagenome | biome: Human gut stool | place: China | collected 2011
AAAGGAGCCCGGCTCTGGTGGTAGCACCTACAAGGGTAAATTTCGGCAAATCCAGACGAATTGCTCTTGCCGTTGCACCCTTTCCAATCATAATATCGATGGCATAATCTTCCATCGCCGGATACAGGACTTCTTCTACCTGACGGTTTAAACGATGTATTTCATCAATGAATAATACATCCCCTTCCCGCAGATTGTTCAGAATCGCTGCCATCTCCCCCGGTTTTTCAATCGCAGGACCGCTGGTAATCTTGATATTCACCCCCATTTCCTCTGCAATAATACAGGCAAGTGTGGTTTTTCCAAGTCCCGGAGGTCCGTAGAACAGGACGTGATCCAGCGATTCTTTTCTCGATTTCGCCGCTTCAATATATACTTTAAGATTATTTTTTACCTTATCCTGGCCAATATACTCCGTCAGTCTGGATGGTCTTAATTTATTTTCCATTACAGATTCTTCATTGGAAGATAATTCTGTATTTATAATCCTTTTTTCCATTCTATCCGCACCTTTACCTGCCTACTTAAGCATCTGTTTTAATGCAAGCTTTAACAGTTCTTCCACAGACATTCCCTCTGCTATGCTGCACTGTCTGACCGCACGCATGGCATCCGTCTGCGAATAGCCAAGTGCCGCAAGTGCCAGAACTGCCTCATTAATAAGTTCCATATTTCCCGTATTGCTTACAATCTCCGGTTCTTCCGAAGTATTCAGCATATCTTCTACCTTTAATTTATCTTTCAGTTCCAGAATCACTTTCTGTGCTGTCTTTGCTCCGACCCCGGGAGCTTTTGAGATAGATTTGCTGTCGCCTGCCATAATAGCATACCGCAGATCATTTCCTGTCATAACACTCAATATTGCAATTCCGGCTTTCGGGCCAATCCCGCTGACCGTAATCAGCTGCCGGAACACTTCCAGATCATCTCTTGTAAGAAATCCATACAATTGCATGGCATCTTCCCTTACATTCAGATGTGTATGTAAGGTCACGCTATCACCGGCCGATAAAGCTGCCAGAACGGATGAACTTGTAAATATCCTGTATCCCATACCCTGATTTTCCAATATCACACTGTCATCCAGCAGATCTGACACAGTTCCTTTTATAAATGCAATCATATTCTTTCTCCATCTTAATTTATTCTCTTTATCATAACATGAATCGAACATATTTTCAATCAAAATCTAAAGTTTACGGAATAGCAGTCTCGGAATCGGTCTATAATAAAACCCGCTAAGGAAGCTGGTTGAAATACCATTGTCCGCTCTGTGAAAAATCGTCTGCAGTAAAGCCGCCTGTTTTGCTGCAGCTACTCTTAAGCAGAGACGAGGATTCATCTTTGTTTGACAGGTTCCATGCAATATAGCCGATTCCGTCCTTATTCAGCAGATTCATCCACTCTGCTGCCGACTCCTTATCAAGGCTGCCGTTTCCGGATGCATCACAGATGCTGAATTCCGTAACCAGAACCGGAAGTCCCCTGCTGTAAGCCGTGTTCAGCTTTTCCCGGATGGAATCCTTATGGGTTGCCGCATAAAAATGAAGTGCATACATAATATTGCTATATCTGCTGCCAAGCGGTGACTGTGATACCACATCCACGTCCTGGGACCAGGTCGGAGTTCCCACAATAATAACCGCATTTGCATCATTGTTTCGAATCACATCAATCACGGTTTCCGCATAAGATTTGATCTCACTCCATTCCACCCCGCCATTTGGCTCATTGCAGATTTCATACAGGACATTCGTCTGGTTCGCAAAGATCCTTGACATTTCATCAAAAAATTCCACTGCGTCATCCTTATAGGTATTCGGATTGCCCTCACTTAACACATGCCAGTCAATCACGACATACATTCCCTGCTCTGTGGCAATCTGTACGCCCTTCTTTACCAGCTCCTTTAATTCCTGCTTATTTCCGCCGGTACAATATCCGTTGTACTCACTGGTATATAATGCAAGACGAATCGTATTGACTCCGTAACTCTTCAGGGATGCAAACGCCTCACTGTTTACATATTCCGGAAACCAGCTAAGCCCATGGGTACTCACACCCCTGATCTGGAAAATATTTCCCTGGCTGTCATACAGATTCGTTCCCGATACATGCAATGAACCAGAAGTATATGTGGTCTGATTTTCCTGCGGATCCTGTGCTGCCTGTCCGGTAGTCTCTTCCTCGCTGCTGCCCTGATTCTCCGTATTCTCCGTAACATTATTTTCCGGTTCATCCACAGTCACGGCAGTAGTTTCTTCCATTGATACGCACTGGGACACTCCTTCCGTCTTAATGCTGTATTTTACAAGATCCGGATATTGATCTGCATACAGAATCACTCCGGTTTCCTTCGTTTCTCCCGGCTGAAGCTCCTGTGTATATGCCACCGGTCCAATCAGAATCCTGTCGTCATATTCCGTATACACACCGCCCCAGCTATCAGAAACATACACCGTTCTATCAAAGTTCAGCACCAGTTCCCATCCGGAAATCGTATGGTCACTGATATTCCTGATGACAATATTGTACTGTACATAACGATCCCCATTTGCGGACCAGCTGTTTCCTGCCGTAATGTCCGCCTGTAGAAGTTCTGTCTGTCTCACTTCCGAACCATCTTCCATAACATCATATGTATAAGTTGTATCCTGCTGCACTGTAGTGGTCTCCGGTATGGTCGTTATCTCCTGCGTTGTCTGCGGTGCATCCGTCGGAGATGCCGTTTCATAAAATACAACCTCATTATCCACAGTCAGATCCCTTGAAATCAGAATTGCAAGAACCGTAATACACAGTCCTGCAACGATAATACAGGAAATAAAAATGCCAAGATCCAGCTTCGATGCAGTCAGATTTTCCTTTGCCCTTTGTAATATTTTTTTCATTTAATTTGTATTTCCCTCATTTCTTAACTTCTCAACAATTTTCTCAAAATGCATGGAATGGGATGCCTTTACCAGAATGACATCCTTCTCCTGAACCATAATATCCAGATAGTCGAGAAGATCCTCCAGTGTTTTATAATAATAAACCTGTGTAGCCGCTCCGCTGTCACGGATTCCCTGATAAGTATTTTCACTCAGTTCACCGGCAAGAACTGCCATATCAATCTGCTTTTCCTTGAAATACTCCCCAAGCTGGTAATGCAGTTTCTTCTCATCCGCACCCAGTTCAAACATATCACCGAGAATTGCCACCTTTCTTTCTTCCGCGTTATTCAGCACATCAAGTGACGAACGCACCGAAACCGGATTGGCATTATAGCAGTCATCTATAATGGTATATTTCTCTGTTTCAATGATATGCAGGCGACCACCCACAGACTGTATATTCTCAATTCCCTGACGGATTTCTTCCGCACCAAGTCCAAGGATTTCCCCAACTGTTGCTGCTGCCATCGCATTATATACCATATGCTTTCCCGGAAGCGGAATTTTAACCTCTATCTTCTTATCTTCCTTCTTCAGAAAAATTACAGCCTTTGTTCCATAAATGCCGTTTGCTTCCACGGATTCCGCATATACATCTGCATTGCGGTTCATACCATAATACACTGGTTTTCTATTCTTTACCTCTTTTACGGAATACAGCTTATCATCATCCATATTCAGAACGGCAACCGCATCCCTGGATGCAAAATCGAAAATTTCCGATTTCGCTTTTAAAATACCGTCCCTGGATCCGAGATTTTCCAGATGGCAGAGTCCGATATTTGTCATGACACAGATATCCGGTCTTACCATATAGCTGAGCCTGTGCATTTCCCCAAAATCACTGATGCCCATCTCGATCACTGCAACCTCATGAAAATCCCTGATTTTAAATAAAGTCAACGGAACACCGATTTCATTATTAAAATTTCCTTCGGTCTTTAACACCTTATACTTCTGTCCGAGAACCGATGAAATAAATTCTTTTGTACTTGTTTTTCCAACACTTCCGGTAATTCCGACAATTTTCGTATCCAATCCTTCCCTGTAATATGCCGCCAGTTTCTTCAAAGCTTCCAGGCTGGACTCTACCAGAATATATGGTCTGTCCGTATCCAGTTTCCGTTCTGCAATCATTGCAAGTGCATCCTTTTCAAAAACATCCCGGGCAAAATCATGCCCGTCCACATGCTCTCCCTTTATGGCAACAAAAATATAATTCTTCCCTACCTGCCTGGAATCAATTACGACTCCTTCCGCCTCTGTATCTGCCGGAATATTTTCACCGTGAAACAATTTTCCCTCTACCGCTTTCGCAATATTTTCCAATGTTAAATTCTTCATTTTTCCATCTTTCTTTCTATAATCTGCAAATTTATTATTTCCATGAAGTTCTCTGTGCCAGTGATACCTCAATGAGTTTCTCGCATAAATCCGGATAGGATATTCCAATTACGGCTGCTTCCTGCGGCATAAGGCTGGTCGGTGTCATTCCCGGAAGTGTATTTGCTTCCAGGCAGTAGCAGTTCTCCTCTGCATCCGTTAAAACATCCACCCTGCAATATGTATTCAGTCCCAGTGCCTTTGCTGCCTGTAGGGCTGCCTGCTGTATCTTATTCTTTAATTCTTCTGTTACATTAGCCGGGCAAATCTCATCCGTCGCCCCCGGTGTGTATTTATTCTTATAATCATAAGTGCCTGCCTTCGGTATAATTTCTATCACCGGCAGAGCCTCTGTTCCAATGATTCCAACGGAAAATTCCCTGCCCTTCACACATTCTTCCACAACAAGTTCGTCTTCATAGGCAAATGCCTGCTCCAGTGCTTCCTTATACTCTTTCTCGTCATTGGCATAAAAGACACCTACGCTCGAACCTCCGAAGCTAGGCTTTACGACGCATGGGTAGGACATTTCATAAACAGATAATGGCTGGAATGCTTTTCCCTTTACTACAGTAATTCCCTTTGCCATCGGTACATGTGTCGCCTGGAAAATCTGCTTTGTCACGGATTTGCTCATAGCCATGGCACTGGAAAGATAATCGGCTCCTGTATATGCAATTCCCAAAAGATCAAGCACCGCCTGCACTTTTCCGTCTTCACCGTTTGCACCATGCAGTCCCAAAAATACAACGTCTGCCTTCCGGCATGCTTCCATAACATTCGGTCCGAAGAATTCTTTCCGCTGTGCCTTAATCTGTTCCAGCTGTTCCGATCTCTTTCTAATATCCGCAAGCACGGCATCCACATCATACTGCTCCTGCGAAAACAGATGTTCTGTATCCAGTGTATCATCTCCAAGAAATACATCCAGAAGAATGGCTTTATGCCTCTTTGTGTTTAATGCCTTACAAATTCCCTCACTCGAAATCAGGGATATATCTCTCTCGGTGCTTGTTCCACCGCATAATACAACAATGTTCATAGTAACCTCCAAATATTTATTTCAACCTATTTTACTCAATATAGCTATAAAATACAAGATGAATCTTCTCAAAAATCATCTTAAAATCTGTTATGCAGAAAATAACACGGCTGGCAAATCCGATAACGGTAGCCGATCGGCAGAATTTTCCCACATTCCTTACAGGTACGGATATATTCTTTTTTATCCTCGGACAGATATGCCATGATAATATTCTGGACATTTTCCCGCTCTTTTTCCAGACGTGGCAAATCCATGTTTTTCCCCAGCCGTACCGAAAACTGATGATACAGATCCAGCATTTTATAATATGTTTCATACTTTACCAGTCCCATGCCGCTGCACATCTGCAGGGAAGGGAATGTGAGAAAACGGTCCGCCGTATAAGTTTTACAGTAATATTCCCACAGATCAATGATATCTTTGTTCTTGATATCAATGGAGCAGGTCAGCATACGGAACAGAATGTGTTTATTTTCAAATCCATCAATTTCTTTTTTGACATTATATGCCTTCTCATACAAAAACAGAATGGAAGTAATGTCAATCTTCTCAAACGGCGGCTCCGGCTGTACGGACTTCCAAATTTGCAGAATCGTATTCATCGGTTCATCCATATCAAGAAGAATATGCGGAAATCCCAGTGTTACTTTTGTAAGTTCCGTGTTTGCCGTTCCAATCTGTTCCCGGATAAAGTCAAGTCCATCCGGGGAGCAAGCCGTGACATATCCCCTGTCGTACAGTCCGTATCTTCCAGCACGTCCTGCGATCTGTTTTACTTCTGCCGGTTTTAATGGTCTGGTTTCTTTTCCGTCAAATTTATCCGTCTGCATAAACACAATCCGGCGTACCGGAAGATTCAATCCCATACCGATGGCATCCGTAGATACAATCACACCCGTCTCTTTTTCCGTAAACAGATGCACTTGTCTTCTGCGGATCTGTGGCGGCAGGCTTCCATAAATGACACTGACTGACATTCCTTCTCTTTCCAGTCTTCCTGCAATATCCAGCACCGCTTTTTTGGTAAATACAATAAGGGCATCCCCATGTCTGACATCTTCCGGAAAAGAAAACGGTTCTTCTTCGCACACCAGTTCGGTCTTCCGGTGGTACCGCTCTATCCTGTAAGTGTCGTGACACAGGGAAATCAGATGGGTAATAACCGGAATGGCATCTTCACTCATGCAGATATGAATTTCGTCCGCACGAATCCCGAGTATCGCCCTAGTCCAGGAATGTCCCCTCTCCGGATCTTCGATCATCTGAGCCTCGTCGATGACGGCAATATCGTATTCCTGCGATGTATCGAGCATTTCGACAGTAGCGGAAATAACCCTGCTTTCCGGCTGTACAATGCTCTCCTCTCCCGTAACCATGCTGCAGGGCAGCAGTTCTGACATTTTCTCATACACTTCCAGTGCGAGCAGCCGCAGCGGCCCGAGATAGATTCCCTTTTCTGCCTGCTTTAAGCATTCCAGGGCATGATAGGTCTTTCCACAGTTGGTTGGACCGGCATGCAATATGAAATGCCGTTTTTTCTGGAGTGCTTCCGGGAATTCCATCTCCGGACGTTCCGGAACAAGTCCCATAATCTCTTCTTTGATTTCAAACTTAGAATAATCTGCACACAGACTGTCGAGCGAATGTGTACAGATCCAGAATGGTTTCTCTGCCCGGAGAAATCCAAGAAACTTCTCCGTAACCAGCTCCTTCCTGTCACTGCTCATATTGCAGAGTTCAGCCTTTACAAGTGTCGGAATCAGCTGATCCCGCAGCTTCATCATAAGCACCGGATCGTTTTTATGAAACGCAACCGCAGCTATATTCTTAATCTGCCGGTGAAAATCTTCCAGCCTTGCTGCCTTGACATGGGTATGTGTAAGTCCGTTTAATTCCCTGCCAAGCATTGTGCATTGCTTCCGGCAGATATCCAGTCTGCCCCTGTTCTTTCCTTTATGAATTGCATTTTCTCTGTACTGTGCATAATAGAATGATGCTATTTTCTCTTCCTGTACCATATTTCCTCCATTTCCTGACTTCTGGTAATCATACTCTTAAGAATACCACGTTTTTCTGCTTTTTTAAAGGATAAAAAGTTTTTTTCATTCCCTGTTGTGACGACTGCTTTTTTCTGCTATACTATCTAGGAAATTTATTAAATTTACAGAACGGAGGACTTAACTTATGAAGCTTTGGGGTGGACGTTTCACCAAAGAAACAAATCAGTTAGTACATAATTTTAATGCTTCCCTTCCTTTTGACCAGAAATTTTATCATCAGGATATTGAAGGAAGTATCGCACACGTTACCATGTTAGCCGCTACCGGTATTCTGACTGGGAAGGAAAGAGATGTCATTATTGACGGATTAAAAAGCATCCTTGCAGATATTGAAAACGGAACTCTTGTATTCACGGAAGAACATGAAGATATTCATTCTTTTGTAGAAGCACATCTGATTGAACGTGTCGGGGATACGGGAAAGAAACTGCATACCGGAAGAAGCCGTAACGACCAGGTTGCCCTTGATATGAAGCTTTATACAAGGGATGAAGTACTTCATACAGATGCCTTGTTAAAAGAACTGTTAGAAGAACTTCAGGTAATTATGAAAGAAAATATCGAGACTTATATGCCGGGATTTACTCATCTGCAGAAAGCACAGCCGGTCACACTGGCACATCATGTCGGTGCTTATTTTGAAATGTTTAAAAGAGACCGCAGCCGTCTCCACGATATCCACGAGAGAATGAATTATTCCCCGATCGGATCCGGTGCACTTGCAGGTACTACTTATCCTCTTGACCGGGAACTGACCGCTTCCCTGCTCGGCTTTTACGGCCCAACTTTAAACAGTATGGATTCTGTATCTGACAGGGATTATCTGATTGAATTTTTAAGTGCATTATCCACTATCATGATGCATTTAAGCCGTTTCTGCGAGGAAATCATCATCTGGAATACGAATGAATACCGCTTCGTGGAAATTGATGATTCTTACAGCACAGGAAGCTCTATTATGCCACAGAAGAAGAACCCGGATATTGCAGAGCTGATTCGTGGCAAGACAGGCCGTGTCTATGGTGCATTAATCTCCATCCTGACCACTATGAAGGGACTTCCGCTTGCTTATAATAAGGATATGCAGGAGGATAAAGAACTTACGTTCGATGCTATCGATACTGTAAAAGGATGTATTTCCTTATTTACCGGAATGATTAAAACTATGAAATTCCGCAAAGATGTGATGGAAAACAGTGCAAAGAACGGCTTTACCAATGCTACGGATGTGGCTGATTATCTGGTAAATAAAGGTGTTCCTTTCCGTGATGCACATGGCATCGTGGGACAGCTTGTACTTATGTGCATTGATAAAAATATCGCCCTTGATGATCTTCCCTTAGAAGATTACAAGTCCATAAGCCCTGTCTTTGAAGAGGATGTTTATCCTGCCATCAGCATGAAAACCTGCGTGGACAAACGTATGACCATCGGTGCCCCAGGTCCGGAAGCCATGAAAAAAGTCATCGCAATCAACGAGAAATATTTAGAGGAAAATTAATTTTTATTGATATCAATACATTGTTTTTTGTGCAATGTATTGATATTTTTGTGCATTTGGCATATATTACAGTTAATTTCTTCATTATCTTTTTACGGAATAATATACCACTGTCCATCTGAATCCACATAGGTTCCTCCTGTGGCAAACGGACATTCTCCATAATCAGCAATTCCTCCCATACCATCAGCCCATCCCTGCTGCCCGTCCATAACGACACTGCACCACTGATGAGACCACTGATTTTCATTTACATGGCTCCAACTATATCCCATACATTCCAATACCAGTCCCAATGCCCTGGTTGAACCTGCACAGGTATACACGCCTTTACACAATACACCATATGCCGTCTGATAATCCGGATCTTCTGTTGTATATATGGCATTCCAGCTATATTCTGCAACAATCTGTGCAGCCTGCCGTACTTTTTCCAAATCACTGTTTCCGGTTATACTGTCTGCAATCTGTTGTGCCACTTCACGGGCCTGTGCATTTTTCTGATCCTGTTCACTCATCGTTACCGGTTCCGGCTCAGCAGGCTGTGTCACTTCTTCTGTGACTTCTTCCGGTTCTTCCCATATCCACAGATTTTCCTCATTCTCTGTAATCTCCTGTACTGCCTGCATCCATGTTGTAGTTTCCTCCGGAACAGTTATCTCATCGGTTGTTTCTTCCGTAATTTCTTCCTCTGTCAGCTCTTCCGTCAGTTCCTCTGTCACTTCTTCCGGTTTTTTTTCAATGATTGTGATTTCTTCCGTTGTCTCTTCCTGTGTTTCCATTTCTGTCATTACCTGCGTACTTTCTACAGTAGTATCTTCTGCAGCTAAGAGCCGGCTTTTTTCCATAATGCTTTCTTTATCCCCGGTATCTTTTATTCCCCTGCAACCGGCAAGTAATATGACCGCCGATACAGTGGCCATCACCGGTAAATATTTCTTATGTTTCATATCACATCTTTCCTCCAATCTGTTTTGTTCCTGTCTCTATATTCCTGTTTTGATTGTATCATAAACCTGCCGGAGTTACAAGATCAGCAAAGCAGCACCGAAGATCTCCGATGCTGCTTGTATGTTCCTCTATGCCACCGATATTATGTGCAATTCTTTTTTATTGTTATTCCACTGTTTCATTCTGCATCAAATGATATTTTCTCTTTGCTTCGTACATAATATTGTCTGCCTGCTTTATCATACCAATAATATTCTTTTTTTCCTCTTCCCACAGAACACCAATGGAAACACCATAAAATTGCTGATATGTACAACAAAGTATCCGGCAATTCCGGCATATCCGCGGTATATATCAATTTTCGTCCGCTGTTTTTTCCTCAATCACTTATTTTATCTGCTTTGCTTTATTTCATCTAATTGCATTTTCCTGTCTTTTGCCTATACATATTGTATTTACCCAATCAGCACTTTTTTCCCTTCAAAAGCAAATCCATAGTGCCGGATTTTTTCTTTCGGAATCCCCAGTGTCAGCAGCTCCGCATCATAATTTTTCTCTTCTATCTGCTGTAATGCCATCTGTACGGTTTCTTCCAAATCTTTTTCTTTTGCCCGGCGGACTTTAAATTCCAGAATCACTG
>OGIO01002561.1_pt1 | contig 10509 bp, 10 predicted proteins | sample 1571841 | NCBI WGS metagenome assembly OGIO01 (sample SAMEA2582111, study PRJEB24529) | metagenome | biome: Human gut stool | place: China | collected 2011
ACCGTCTCAACGGTATTACCTTTTTCCCACAAGAGCCGCCTTACCTCTTGACCATCCCGATATATTGGGAAATTAAACTCTATCGACTTCAAAGGCTGCTCTGACTCCCCATTTGGATATATCTGAATTTCTTTTATGAGATAAGTAATAAGGCTTTTCTTTTCCTCGTCACTTATTATATCATAGAGCTTTCCGAAATTCAGCATAAGCTTGTAAATATTGTCCAGAGTGATTGTTTCCATTTCGATAGAACTTTTTCTCAGCTTTGCATCTTCAATCCGTTCTTCCAACTCTACAATCGTATCATACAAGGCATCAAGTCTTAAAGTCATATCGTGAATTTTTCTTTCTCTGAAGCGGGTATCAACAGGCAGATTATCAATTTCTCTCTCCAGACGTGCTTTGTTCAAATCAACTTCTTTCAGTTTACTCTCGTAATTGGCAAGTTCCTTATCAATAGCTGTTGTATCGGTCTGTACGCCAATACGCTTTTCAATCTCTTTTGCAAAATACTTATCGCTTACCAATTCCTTAACAGCTTCAATTACAAGTGGCTCAATATCTGTTTTTCTCAGAGATGCCTTATAGTCACAATGATGTCCTCGTTCCTGCTTATTTCTGCCGCAAATATAATAGTAAACCTCTTTGTATGTGCCATCTTTATTTGTCCAAGCGTGTTTGTTCGTATACATTGAACTTCCACAAAGGGGACACTTTAATATCCCCGTCAAAAGGTGTGACCTATCCTTACCGATTTTGGATGGCTGTTTAATTCCTGTTGCCATACGCTTTGCGTGAACCTTTTGCCACAATTCCTCGCTGATAATTCCTTCATGTTGTCCATCTTCCAGAATGTAATCCTCTGCATGAACCTGCTTATATTCATTTTTTGTACCTTTTACCTTTTCTCGTGTTCTTCTGCCATAAGCAATCTTTCCACAATAAACAGGATTGTCTAATATCAACCGTATAAAATGACTGCTCCAAGTTTCCAATGTGCCGTTCTGACGAGGTATCTTCTTTATACCTTGAAGATTAAGATATTTTGCTACTCCGCCAAGTCCTATATCAGAATTAGCAAATTTATCAAATATAATTCTGATTGCTTCAGCTTCCGTTTCTTCTATCAAGAGCTGATTGTCTTTCAGATAATATCCGTATGGTGCAAATCCACCATTCCACCCACCTTGTCGTGCTTTTTCTCTCCGTCCATTCATTGTCTGTTCAATGATATTTTCTCTTTCTATTTCTGCAACCGCAGACAAAACAGAGATTAAAAGTTTTCCACTTGTCTGTGACGAGTCAATTCCTTCTTCAATACAAATAAGATTTATTCCATAAGATTGTACAAACTCTAATGAATTTAGAATATCCGCTGCATTTCTTCCGAAACGGGAAAGTTTATAAACCAGAATATAGTCTATCTCCAATCCGTTTTTTATATCGGAAAGCATTTTCTTAAATGCAGGTCGTCCTTCAATAGATTTTCCTGATTTACCTGCATCCTCATAGATACCGACAATTTCCATTTCTTCTCGGTCAGCAAATCGTTTTAATCCGTTTTTTTGTCCTTCAAGGCTATATCCGTCTACCTGCATTTCGGTACTTACTCTCGGATACAGGACACATTTCTTTCCTTCTCTGTTCATCGTACCACCTCCATAATTTTATAGGGAAATGTGATATGTAAGGCTGCGTAACTTACGCAGCACAATCCAATTCTTGCAAAACTGTCTTTCCGTATTTTTCAACTATCTGCACCATAACATTGATAAATGAATTAAATACTTCGTTTTCATCTTTCATCTGTTCATTTTGCAATTCTGGATTTTGGATATAGTTTTCATTTCCCATAATGAGTACCTCCGCTATAAAACAAGCGGCTGTACTCTAAATTATAGAAATACAGCCGCATTTTTACCAATGTGCAAATTTATCGTTCTCGTCCCTTTTACACATCTGTTGCCTTCATTTTCTCCAATGCAACACTAATGGCAAGAGCCTTATCAACCCTTGCCACTATATCGTCTGGTATCATTCCCAAATACTGCCTTAGTCGCTGCTTATCAATCGTTCTTACCTGTTCAAGCAAAATGATTGAGTTCTTATCCAAACCTTCAAAATCATTGATTAAAGTGTGCGTCGGCAATTTTGCTTTGGTGTGTATTCGGCTTGTGATGGGTGCGACAATGACCGTAGGACTGTGCTTATTACCGACATCGTTTGAAATGATAAGTACAGGTCTTGTTCCGCCTTGCTCCGAGCCGATAACGGGATTTAAGTTTGCGTAGTAAATATCTCCACGCTTGAATTTTCTTTCCATTATGTTTGACCTCCCAATTTTATTTAGGCAGGTATGTTCTGCCTATGTAGGCAGCCAAACGTAAGGAAGTATTTAAGGTCGGGAGAATATAAACAAAATCTCTGTTCTTATGACCGCCTTTCGTTTGGCTGATATGATAGGAGCATTTCAATTTGTCCTCGACACCCCGAAATGCTATGGGAAGTCGCCAAATGGTCAGCAGCGAACTGACACCACGGGAGTTCCACCCCAACTGTCGTTCTGACAGAGCCGCCCTCATTGCCTGCGACGGTTTTTTCACGCTCGGGCTGTGACTGGACGGGAGTATCATTATCCTCTTTGTGGGTTATGGCGAAATCGGGAGCTGCCCGATATTTTGAGTCGGTAAAGATAGGCTCACCACCTTTCAATCGCTCGCTGCCGCTTGGCAGGTCGTGGCGTACCGCTGCACACGCTTATGCTCATCACAATCACAAAGAGAAAGTATTTGGCGAATGGGTATTCATTTGTCAAGGAGCAATCCCGTTTTCGCCACACAAAGGAAAACAGGGCAAGAGTTTTTTGTCCTCTCACCCTGTAGCCCGTGGGAATATTCAATTTTCCCCTCTACTCAAAAAACTTTTTTAATTTTTCTTTGAGCCTATCCATTCTTCTGTAAACAGCTTTTTCAGTAATATCCAGATACACCGCAATTTCACGGGTTGAATATCCTTGTATCTTCATCAAAGCAATCTGCAATGTAAGCCTGTCCACCTTAATCAAAACTTGATAGAGGTGCTGATTTTCGATGCTGTCCAGAAAATCCTCAACCGTTTTGACTTCGGGCTGTGTAGTATCTTCAGCAAGCTCGTCAAGATATGTACCTGTTTCCTGCACTCGCTGATAATACCGTCTGTCTGAATTAAAAATCGCCCAATCGTGAATACGGAGCTGTTCTATATCGTCCTCAGTAACGCCTAAGTTCCGCAACTGCTTTTCCTCGACTTCTTTCCAGAGCCGCCATTTCTTTTCTTCTTTGGCTTTGTTGTATGCCATATCGTTTCCTCCAATCTGAATTTTTGAAAAATCCAGATTGGCAGGCGGTGAACGGCAACCGACAGAAAAGCAAAAAGCCGCAAAGGTACTAAGACCTCTACGGCAATAAGCGTAATCATATCTATAATTAAGAGATGTAATCTCTACTTGTAAAATGTAAGAGTGCCACGAGTGAGTGATGATTTTTTCTAAAAGATAATCTTCACTCCACTGTGACACTCCGTAAATAGTAGCTGCTTCTGATGAGCAGCATTGCGGTCATATTCGACCATCGCATAAAAAAATTCCTCCAAACTCGAAAACGGGTTCGGAGGGAAGTTGAATTTTCGTCTGGGCGTGTTTATACTGCCCACCAAAGCACCGTTTTTTTTATTTGGTGGGCTTGCTTCATATTGATTTTAAAGCTTATCTTACTTGATGTTTTGAAAATGCCTTATGGGAAATGATTGAACCTATTACTACTAAAGCAATCGCAACAGGAATAGACCATACTGCATAAAGCATACCATTGTGCATTTGTTCAACAGACATTATGGAAATATACTGTGAATAGAAAAGGGGCATCAGCACAATAATTCGATATAATGCACTTGTTTCAGAGATAGGAAGCATTATCGGTATCACATGAATAGCTGCTGAAATTACAAACGCTATCATTTGACTTTTACAAACAGCAGACAGAATTAAAACTATTCCTGTTACACTGATTGCACTCATAAACGCCAACAGGATTTGATACTTTAATACTGTTCCGCAAGTAATATTAAACGGAATATACCCTTCTAAAAAATCTATTGGAGCAAAAAGGATAGAGCAGTCCAGCCCCTCTGTTCCATAAATAGCAACCGCAATAAGCAAATTGAAAATAACAACCAAAGTCGTTATGAAAACGGCTGAAAGTAAACTTGCTAATACTTTTGCTGTGGCACATTTTGTCTTTCCGTATTTACTTGTCAAAATAATGTTATCCACTCCACCATACTCGCCAGAGAAAACAGGAGCAATTAGCAAAATAATTACTAATGAAAGGACAATAAAAATCTTCGCCATATTTTGGCTTGTACTAAGCCAACCGTTTACATACCCAACTTTTATTTCTTTATCGCCAAATACATCTGCTACGCTTAACCCGTTCCAATTTCCATCTATATCAGCAAAATGGGAGAATACAGAAGACTGCAAAGCATTTTGATAAATGTATTTTGCGTTCATTCCATGTAAATCTTGAGTAGGCTTAAACTCAGACATCATCTGCTGTACTTTATTGTCAGTTAACTTTCCCTCATACTTCAATGCAATTTGCTTATCAATTTCTACCGCAGCTTTTCCAGTTTCCTCTGCACCGTTTCCGTCAAATGCGTACATACTGTGAAGCGTGGAAAAAGACAGTATCAAGGACAATAGTAATACGGCAGCAACAGAAATAACCGCAAAGCGTTTTGTCAATATTTTTCGTAATTCAAACTTGATTAGATTTTTCATTATTCGTTCACTCCTTTAAAATAGAATAGATACAAATCCTCTAATGTAGGTTCTACCTTTATCGCATTTTCCATAGGCGACTGTTCAGAAATCACACGCAGAACCGTACAATTATTTTCAATGTTTCGCAAATTGCTTATATTCAGAGTTTCAGAATATTGCTCCGCACGACTGGTCGGAACTGTACATTCCCATACCTGTCCGTCAATTTCTGTGGTAATTTCCTGCGTTTTTCCAAAATGGAGAATCTGACCGTCTTTCATCATAATAATGTCCTCAGCAATAAACTCGACATCAGAAACAATGTGCGTAGAGAGAATAACTATTCTATCTTTAGAAAATGCACTAATCAGATTACGAAAACGGACACGCTCTTTTGGGTCAAGACCTGCTGTCGGCTCATCTAAAATTAAGATGCGTGGATTATTCAACATCGCCTGTGCAATACCTAAACGTTGTTTCATACCACCAGAGAAAGTTTTGATTTTGAGGTTTCTTTTCTCTGCTAAGTCAACAGCTTCCAACAATTCTGTTGCTTTCTTATGAGCTTGTTTTTCACTCAGTCCTTTTAATGCCGCAACATACATAAGGAAATCCCAAGCTGTAAAGTCTGGATAATATCCAAACTGTTGCGGTAAATATCCCAATAAATTACGGTACTTCTCTCCGAGTACAGATATGTTTTTCCCATCCAAAGTAATTTTCCCAGAGGTCGGTGTCTGAATATCGCAGAGTAACCGCATAAGGGTAGTTTTTCCCGCACCATTTGCACCAAGCAAACCGTAAACGCCATTTGATAATGAGAGGTTCAAATGGTTTACGGCTGTTTTTGAGCCATATTGCTTTGTTAGTTGAATTGCTTTAAGTTCCATATCAAAAACTCCTTTCGTCTTAGGGAGCAAAAAAATACTCTCCATGTGTTTACATAGAGAGTATAGAATGCAATTTTCTACTTTTTATCTACTAATCGAGAGATTTGAAAAAAGCAGTCACTTTTGCTCCGATTGAGCAATTTTCAATTTTCAGATAACCACCGTGATGTTCACATAAAATTTTACAGATATACAGCCCAAGTCCGAAATGCTCAGAGTGATTTTCTTCTTCCGTAAAATATGGATTGGTTGCTTTGCTTAAAATATTTTTTGAAAAGCCACATCCATTGTCTGAAACAGAGAGATAAAAGCCATCATTATTACTTGTGTAAGTGATGTTTACCTTTGATGTTGCGTATCGGATTGCATTTGAAATCAAATTATTATTAACTTGTGAAACAAAAGTATAATCAATGCCAATAGGAATATCGGAAATGTTATTTTGAATAGAAAGAGTTTTTCCACTTTGCTCACACAAAATTCTTGCACTATCAGCTATTGCGGTCACATAACCGCTTATATTAGACTTGTCACTTATGGGTTGAGCATCTTCTAAACGACGCAAGTGGCTCATACTATCAACATATCTTTCCAAACGGAAAATATGTTTTCCCATTGTTACAGCGGTGCTTTTGGTTATTGGGTCATGGTTGGACTGTAAAATTTCATTATACCCTTTTAATACGGTAAGTGGAGTACGTAAATCGTGAGCAAAAGCAGCATTAAGTTGTTTTCGTTCTTCCATTTGCCGCCACATTTCAGAGAAATTATTAGCAAGGGTAAAACGCATTGTTTCAAATGATGAACACAATTCTCCTAATTCATCTTTGCTGTCATATTTAATTGAGAAGTTTAAATTATTATTAGAAATCATTTCAGAAGCGGCTTTTAATTCTGTAAGCGGTTTTTTTAACTTGTTTCTATAGAATAACAAGGTCGCCGTAATAATACATAACGCTGAATAAATCGGAGTTGCAATTATTGGGGCAACTTCACATATTGAAAGTAACCGTTGGTCTTTTTCAGACATTGCAACAGGTGCAACTCCAATATAATTGCCATCACCGAGTCTTTCTCCATTTTCATTTGTTAAATAATATTTTTCTCCTGTTGGGGGATATTTGCTTTCAATCGTTTTTGTAGCATTATTGCACAAAGTAGCTGTTCCTGCACTTAATAGAATGGCAAGAATTACAAACGCTGAGATATAAAGTATTATACTTTTTCGCAATGACAGGTTACACCACATTTTCTTTATCTTATCCACTTATATCCACACCCCCAAACTGTTTCAATATAAGATTTATTTGTGTATGCTGCAATTTTTGTTCGTATTCTGCGAATATGCTCGGCAACAACACTACTATCTCCCTCACTGTCATATCCCCAAACTCTTTCATAAATTCTCTCTTTATCAAAAACTTGTCCTGCGTTTTGAGATAATAACTCAACAATGTCAAATTCTTTTTTTACAAGACCAATAGGTTGGTTCTGTATATAAACAGTTCTTTCAGAGTAGTCAATTAAAAGTTCTCCTGAAAACTTAACTTTTGTATTCGTTTGATGTCGTTCTTCTCTTCTTAAATGTGCTTGCACTCTGGCTTCAAGTTCAACAAGAGAAAACGGCTTAACAATATAATCATCACCACCTACGGAAAATCCTTGTACCTTATCATTTTCTTCAATACGGGCAGTTAAAAAGAGTATAGGGCAAGAAACATAATCCCTAATTTTCTTGCAGACTTCCATCCCATCAAGCTTCGGCATATTTATATCTAATAAGATTATATCTGGTTGTAATTCTGCTAATTTGAGGGTTTCTACTCCATTATAAGCAGAAAAGACCTCATAGCCCTTGCTTCTAAAAAATCCTGTAAGCATTTCAACTATATCAACTTCATCATCGGAAATTAAAATCCTGTACCTCACATATAACACCTCCATAATAAACACTAACGAAAAATTTTCAATTTTTCATCAACTTTTTTCTTGCATCAGCAGGCTTTTCAGCATTTTTCGGAATAAGCCACACACGGTTAATATTCATAACCCACTCAATACGGTTTCCTTTACAAAGTCTTTGTACCCATCTTAACGATACGTTCCACTTTTCAGCGGCTTCCTGTGCTGTCATATATTCAAACATATCTGACCTCCTAAGGTGTACTGTATATATTATAGCCGTTTGAACGAACAGTATCAAGTGTGCAATTATGAACTTTGACCGCTTGTAATAAGAGATTTTATATCCTAATATCAGAGATTTCAAATCGTTCTATAAGAACTCACATTTCTGCAAAATATAATAGTAGCATTTTGCAGATACAAGGTGGTGAGTTTATGGACACAAGAAACAATGATTTTGACTTCGATTTTACACCGATAGGACAGGCAATCAAGAAAGCAAGGACAGCAAAAGGTATGACCAGAGAGCAGCTTGCTCGTATTGTAGATTATGACCCAAGACATCTTCAAGCGATTGAAAATGAGGGACAAAAGCCAAGTCTGGAGCTGCTCATTCAGCTTGTGACAATGTTCGGTGTATCGGTTGATGAATACATATTCCCAGATAATGAGGTCAAAAGAAGTTCCGTCCGCAGACGCTTAGACGCAGAACTCGACAAACTAAACGATAAAGAGCTGTCCATAGTTGAAGCAACTGTCAGCGGACTATGTAAGGCAAAAGAGCCAGAGGAATAAACCTCTGGTTTTTCTTTTGCCCATTTTTAATAGGCAGGAACACCGTAACCATAGATGGAGCTGCTTCCAACCGTATATTGCTTTTGTCTGCAAGCATCGCCAGAATTACCCTCCACGGTGTAAACGACACCGTTTTCGCATTTCTCCACAATGCCTACATGGTCGGTTTCTCCGTCGCCTTCCCAATCAAAGAAAATAATATCGCCTGCCTGCGGCTCGTAGTTTCTGTCTTGCCATTGTCCGTTACCCTTAAACCAATTTGAGCCGTCCACGCAGCCTGCGAATTTCGGGATAATCCCGCTTTCGATATAACCACACTGGTCGGCACACCACGATACGAAGCAGGCACACCATTCTACACGCCCATCAAAGCCATACCAACTCCAATAAGGCTGACCGCCCTCATTTCCGAGCTGTGTCAAAGCGACCTCTACAATGGCTTGGTTGCTGCCGCTTGTGAACGCCCGTCCATACGGATAATAGCGTAACACATGGGCGGGGTACTGTGTGTCGCCGTATTTTTCCCACCCTAACCGCTGTGCCTGCATGGTGGAAAACTCTACCGCATTGGCGTAGGAATAACCGCCGTAGTTGGTTTTCGCCCATGAGATATACCCATTGCCGAAGTTATAGCCCTGCAAGGCGAGCTTGATACGCTCCATGTCAATCGGGTTTTCCACCTCGGCAGAGATAAGGGCGGCTTTCAGCTCCTGCACGCCGCACTGGATGGAATACTCTGGGTCTTGTATCCCGTTCGGCTCATGGGGATACCTTGTGTTAAAGCTGCCCTCCGCCGCCTGCATGGGGTCAAGCCCACGCCCGCCAGACTCCTGCATCATCACCGCCTTGATAAGCTCCACATATTCGGGGATGCCGTACTGCTTAGCGTATTTCTGTATCAACGGCGTGTAGGCTTCCACCTCCGCACTGACGGGGGTATAGGAAGTGCTTTCGCTTCCTCCCCCAAATAAGGACACGGCACATCCGAGTAGGACAACAATCAAGATAATCACGACGGCAATCCAGCCGCCTGCGATTAAAGCGGAAATCAGAGCCTTTGTTCCTGCAATAATCGCCTTGACCGCAACTATAGTGGCTCTGACCGTAGCTTTTGTTGCTTCAGCGGTTGCCTTTGCGGTGGCTTTTGCCGCCTGTGCTGCCTTTTGGGCAGTTTTCGCAGAAGCCTTTGCCGCTGCATGTGCCGTTTTTACCGAGGTTTCCGTCGTTTTGATTGCCGCCTTAGAAGTTGCCTGTGCGGTTTTAATTCCCTTTTCGGTAGTCTTGACTGTTCCCTTAGCAGTTGTTTTCACCGCTTTTTCTGCATTTCGGGCTGTGCTCTTAATCATTTTTTGCCCCTGCTGTCGGGTCTTTATCAACTGCGATTTTGCTGTCTGAGAAACATCGGGGGCAGAGGAACGGCTTGCAGCCCCGTGACGGATCTGCAAGCCGTGTTGTTCTGACATATTCTGTGCTGCTTTCTGTTCTGCGGCTTTGACAGCCCGACTTTGCTTGAAATCGGTTATTTTATCTTTTGCCTTACCGATATTCTCCTGCGTTGTCTTGACTGCCTTTTGCCCCTGCTTATTGAACTGGTGGACACCTTCGTCCTTTGCACGGTCTGCCGCAAAAGAAATCCTGTCCGCAGCATATTCTGTGGCAGAGTTTTCATCAGCATAATATCCCTGTTCCGCTTTTTCCTTTATCCCAGCATAGGCAGACTTCATACGCTCACTGGCTATGGCGGCTTTATCTATGGTCTTTATCGTACCTTTGACCGCATCTCTGGTTTTTATATCAGCCATAGAAAACCTCCTTTCCCAGAGAATTTGCGTTCAAATCAGCCGACCTTTTTTGCCACTACAACGAGCCTGCCGTTCTGTGCGGAGTATTCGCAGGTGGAAAGGGTAATGAGCCTGTCGCCGTATCCAGCGGTCACACCTGTATCATACAAAGCAAGCTCCTTGCACTTCCCGATATAGGAATTAAAATCTTCCTCATTCTCCGCATCAACAAAGTCGTAGTATCGGAAGCCCTCAGAGCTGTACGCCACAGTCTTAAATACAGCGACGATTTCATACTCTGCCTGCTCTGTGAGGGTATCAAACTGAATATTCTTGT
>OGIO01002570.1_pt1 | contig 10460 bp, 6 predicted proteins | sample 1571841 | NCBI WGS metagenome assembly OGIO01 (sample SAMEA2582111, study PRJEB24529) | metagenome | biome: Human gut stool | place: China | collected 2011
TGAACAAGGTGGACAGCTTCGAGTTCCCCGGCCTGACCGGCATGGAGAAGATGGCGTCCATCATGCAGAAGCTGCGCGACAACCCGCCCACCGAGCTGGCCGGCCACAAGGTGGTCAAGGTCACCGACTACAAGAAGCCCGAGGAGACCGGCCTGCCGGCTGCCAATGTGCTGATCTACGCACTGGAGAACGGTGCGACTGTGGTGGTCCGTCCCTCCGGCACCGAGCCGAAGATCAAGACCTACTTCACCACCCTGGGCAAGGATCTGGCCGAGGCCCAGGCCCAGAAGGATGCCCTGGCTGCTGCCATTGAGCCCATCCTGGCATAAACCGCACTGAAATAAGGTCCCAAAGCCCTTTTGCACCCGCCTGCCCGGCGGTGCAAAAGGGCTTTTTTGCTGGGCGGAACCGGTTGCAGTTTGCGGGCCGATACGCTATAATAAAAGATGACTTATTATAGCCAGCCGCAGCCGGAAACACCGGCGCGGCGGCAGCAGGGGCAGGTGTGCAGATTGCAAAAAACGATTTCGGCCGTGCTGGTGGCGGCAGGTTCTTCCACCCGGATGGGGTTCGACAAGCTCAGCTTTGACCTGGGCGGCGAAACGGTGCTGCACCGCAGCATCCGCGCTTTTGACCAGTGCCCGCAGATCGGCGAGATCGTGCTGGTGGCGGGCAAAAACCGTGCTTTCGTGGAGCAGCAGGCCGTCGGCTGCACCAAGCCGGTGCAGATCGTGGCCGGTGGTGCCACCCGCGCCGAGAGCGCCAAGAATGGCGTGCTGGCAGCCCACGGGGAGCTGGTGGCTGTGCACGACGCAGCCCGGCCCTTTGTGATCCCGGCCGTCATCGCGGCGGTGCTGGAAGCCGCTGCCCGCTGCGGAGCCGCCGCCCCTGCAGTGCCGGTCAAGGACACCATCAAGCAGGCCGTGCCCGGCGACGGCAAAACGGTGCCGGAAGCCTGCCTTGTGCACAGCACCCCGGACCGCAGCACCCTGTATGCGGTGCAGACGCCCCAGTGCTTTGACCGGGCGCAGTATCTGGCCGCCCTGCAGGAACTGGACGCCGAAAAAGCCCGGCTGGTCACCGATGACTGCAGCCTGTTCGAGCTCACTGGCCGCTCGGTGCAGCTCACCCAGGGTGACTACGCCAACCTGAAGATCACCACGCGGGAGGACCTGCCCCGCCCGGTACAGAAAGAGGAAACGAGAATGCGCATTGGACATGGTTATGACGTGCACCGCCTGGTGGAAGGCCGCAAGCTGATCCTGGGCGGCGTGGAGATCCCCTTTGAAAAGGGCCTGCTGGGCCACTCGGACGCCGATGTGCTGGCCCACGCGGTGATGGACGCCGTGCTGGGTGCGGCGGCGCTGGGGGATATCGGCCAGCATTTCCCGGACAATGACCCCGCCTATGCCGGGGCCGACAGTCTGGAGCTGGCCCGCCATGTGGCCCGCATCCTGTCGGAGCACGGTTACCGGGTGGAAAACATCGACGCCACCATACTCTGCCAGCGGCCTAAGCTGGCCCCGCACATCCCGGCCATGCGGGCCAATCTGGCGGCGGCCTTCGGCCTGCCGGTGGACGCCGTGAGCGTCAAGGCTACCACGGAAGAGCATCTGGGCTTTACCGGCGAGGGACTGGGCATTGCCGCCCACGCCGTCGCCCTGATCGAAACACGGTAACAGGAGTGTGCGTCCATGACACTGAATGCGATCATTGCCAATTTTCAGACCTTCAAGCTCGTTGACCTGCTGGATATCATCATCATTGCGTTCCTGATCTACCAGCTGCTGGGCATCGTCAACCGCACCCGCGCCGGGCAGCTGTTCAAGGGCGCGCTGCTGGTCATGGCGGTTTATCTGGTGGCCGAAACGCTGAACATGCGCACGGTCACCTGGCTGCTCAACTCGCTGCTGCAGGTGGGCCTGCTTACCCTGGTGGTGCTGTTCCAGCCGGAGATCCGCCGTGCTCTGGAGCGCATGGGCCAGACCGACCAGTGGGCCGCAAAGCTGTTCAATGTGAAAGGCCGCTACAACGACCCCAGCCTGAAAGGGGCCTGGCGCAGCGCCATCATTGCCATCTGCGACGCGGCAGAGCGCTTTTCGGAGACCAAGACCGGTGCGCTCATCGTGCTGGAACGCCACACCAACCTGTCTGAGATCGTGCGCACCGGCACCCCGGTGAACAGCGCGGTGAATCTGGAAGTGCTGGGCACCATCTTCTACGAGGGCACCCCCCTGCACGACGGTGCCGCCATCATCGAGAACGGCCGCATCAAGGCCGCAGGCTGCGTGCTGCCGCTTTCCAATAATCTGGATCTGGGCAAGGATATGGGCACCCGTCACCGTGCCTGCCTGGGCATTGCCGAAAACTCGGACGCCATCGCCATCGTGGTCAGCGAGGAGACGGGCATCATCTCCATGGCAAAAAATGGCGTGCTGATCCGTCATTTTGACCGCCAGACCCTGTACACCCGCCTGATCGACGAGATGATCCCCAAGGAGCCTGTGGTGGAAAAGAGCACGGCCGACACCTGGAAGGACCGCGCAAAGAGCCTGATGAAGTGGGTCAGCCAGAAAGGGGAGGACGAGCAGCAATGAACAGCAAACCGAACAAGCCGAACGGCACAAAGCCTGCGGTGGACAGCCACAGCCGGAACATTCTGGACGACCGCCGCATCCGGCTGGCACTGTCCATTCTGGGTGCCATTGTAGCCTGGATGATCGTGACCATCATCGTGCAGCCCGGCACCACCAACACCATCTACAATGTGCCGGTGGACTATACCTACGATTCCTCCGTTTATACCTCCCGTGGACTGAGCATCGTCAGCGCCGAGGACAAGACGGTGAACCTGAAGATCTCCGGCGACGGCTACACCATCGGCAGCTTGACGGCCTCCGATTTTGTGGTCTACCCGGACTGGTCCAGCGTGCGGGACAGCGGCCAAAAGACCCTGCGCCTGCTGGTGCGGGGGGCCAACGGCATGCTCAATGGCGTCACCGTGACCATCGACGGCTCCGACAACATGGTGGACGTGATGTTCGATGTGGTGGAGGAAAAGACCCTTCCCGTCACCGTGACCACCAATTACCTGACCATCTCGGACGGGTATATCCTCTACAGCACCGAGGTGTCCAAGGATATGGTCACTCTGTCCGGCCCCAGCAGTGAGCTGGACAAGGTGACCACCTGCACCGCCGAGGTGACCTACTCCGGCGAGCTGGACAGCTCGGTCACCCTGGCAACGCCGCTGCGGTTCTACACCTCCGGCGGCACGGAAGTGAACTTTGAGTACACCGAGCTGGAAGAAAGCAGCGTGGACGTGACCTTGCAGGTGTACAAGATGGCCACCCTGCCGGTGAACGTGAGCTTCATCAACGCGCCCCGCGACTTTGACGAGTCGGTGCTGGTGTATGAGCTCAGCCGCAAGCAGCTCAAGGTGGCCGGCCCGGCGGAAAAAATCGACGCGTTGTCCACCCTGTCCATCGGCACCATCGACCTGTCCACCTTCACACTGAACAAGGTCTATGAGCTGCCCATTGAGCTGCCCAGCGACATCTACCTGCTGGACAACATTTCCACCATCACCCTCAGCTTTGACTGCTCCGGTCTGGAGACCAAGACCATGAACCTGCCTTCCAGCTGTGTGCAGGTGGTGAATCTGCCGTCCACCTATCAGCTCACGGTGGAGACCGAACGGCTGATGAACGTGACCCTCTGCGGCCCGAAGGCTGCATTGGAGACCCTGACCCCGGAACAGGTGGTCGTGGAGATCGACGCGGAGGACTTCTCGGTGGCCACCGGCCAGCAGAACATCGCCTGCCGCCTGTATGTGCCCTCCAATGGCAAGATCTTTGCACTGGGCAGCTATGTGCTGCAGTGCCGCATTGAAAGCAACTGATAAAAAGGAACACACTGTACTATGATTCTCGTTCGCAACATCCGTCTGCCGCTCTCCGCCGGGGAACCGCAGGCATTTGAAAAGGCCCTGCGGGAGGCACGCATCCCCCGCGCAAAGGTGCAGCATCTGGGCGTGGCAAAGCTGTCGGTGGACGCCCGCCGCGGCCAGCCCAAGCTGGTGTACACCGTGGCTGTCACCCTGAAAAACGAAGCCGAAGAACCCGCCTTCGCCGGGGCATCGGCCAACGTGTCCCTGCACAGCAGGACCGACTTCCGGGTGCAACGGGGCACGCAGAAGCTGCCCCACCGCCCGGTGGTGTGCGGCCTGGGGCCTGCCGGTCTGTTTGCGGCGCTGCTGCTGGCCCGGCAGGGCTACCGGCCCATCGTGCTGGAGCGCGGCCCGGCGCTGGACGAGCGGGTGCAGGCGGTGGAACACTTTTCCGCCACCGGCGAGCTGGACCCCAACGCGAACATCCAGTTCGGTGAGGGCGGCGCAGGCACCTTCTCGGACGGCAAGCTGACCACCCGCATCGGTGACGAGCTGTGCGGCCTTGTCACGGAAGTGTTTTTGCAGCACGGTGCCCCGGCGGAGATCGCCTGGAAGCAGAAGCCCCATGTGGGCACCGACCTGCTGCGGGGGGTCATCACCTCCATCCGCAAAGAGATCGAATCCCTGGGCGGTGAGGTGCATTTCAACACGGCCCTCACCGGTCTGGAACAGAAAAACGGACACATTACCGGAATTTTCACAACGGATGGTTCCTTTGCCTGCGAAGCACTGGTGTTTGCGGTGGGCCACTCGGCCCGCGATACCTTTGCCATGCTCATGGACAGCGGCCTTGTGCTGGAGTGCAAGCCCTTCAGCGTGGGTTTCCGCGCAGAGCATCTGCAGAGCGAGATCGAAAAGAGCCTGTATCACGAGGCGGCAGGCCACCCGGCCCTGCCCCGCGGCGAATACCAGCTGTCCCAGCATGTGGGGGAGCGCTGCGTGTATACCTTCTGCATGTGCCCCGGCGGGCAGGTGGTGGCCTCGGCCAGTGAGGAAGGCCGTGTGGTGACCAACGGCATGAGCTACCATGCCCGCAGCGGCAAAAATGCAAACGCCGCCGTGGTGGTAAGCGTGAACGGCACCGACTTTGCAAACGACCCCCGGCAGGCCATCGCGTTCCAGCGGGAGCTGGAGGCAAAGGCCTACGCGGCAGGCCGTGCGGCCGGGCCTTACGCCGCCCCGGCCGAGAACATCCGGAGCTTTCTGGAAGGGCAGGGGCAGCTGCACATCGGCAGCGTGGAACCGACCTACGACCGCGGTGTGATCGCAGCCGACCTGGGCAGCCTGCTGCCTGCGGAGCTGGCCGACACCCTGCGGGCCGGTTTGCGTGCCTATGAGCACAAGATTGCGGGCTACACCGCACCGGATGCCATCCTCACCGGCCTGGAGACCCGCACCAGCAGCCCGGTGCGGCTGAAGCGGGAAGAGAACTTCGAGTGCACCCAGCTGGCAGGGCTTTACCCCTGCGGCGAGGGCGCGGGATATGCGGGCGGCATCATGAGTGCCGCCGTGGATGGCCTGCGGGTGGCCCGCGCCATCATCAGCCGGTATGCACCGGCAGAAGGGTGAGAAGATTTTGATGAACGATCGTGAAAACGACAACCGGATCAAGGACGAGGGCCGTCAGGTGCAGCAGGAGCTGGAGGACCAGCTGCGCGCCTTTGGCGACACCATGACCGACGCCTTTGCCCATGGCTTTGAGGGCCGGGGCATGGAGATCGGCGACCGGGCCTGGGATGTGGGAAAAGCAGCCGTCCATGCGGCCAACTTCGGCATCTCGGAAGCGGGAAAAGCCCTCCGGAACAGCCGGAACGAATACTACAAAGCCCAGCAGGAGGCACAGAAAACCGGGCCCCGGAACGCGGGCGGGATGCCCCAGTGGGCCAGACAGATCTTTGGCCTGAAAGGGGAGCAGACCCCCGTAGACCTGCTGCGTGCAGACGGCAAAAAGCGCCAGAACGGCGGTGCAGCCCTGCTGGCCGTGGGCATCACCTTCATGGTGATCTTTGGGCTGGGGACGCTGGGCTGCCTCATCGGGCTGGGCATTATTTCGCCGGCTGCTTTGGGCGACGTTGTGGTGTCGACTGCTGAGGACGGCGGCATCCTGATGACGGGCACGGGCTACGTTATGAACACCGCCTACAACATGCTGGGCATCGTCAGCGGCGTGTTGGGCCTTGCCACGGCGGGCTTTGGCTGGATGACGGCCTGTGGTTCCGCCTGGGTGAAAGCTGGAAAGCAGCTGGGGCAGTTCGCCGATCTTGCGGATACCACCGACTACCACCAGGGCCTTTCGGTTCGGATGCTGGCCGACCTCGTCCACCAGAACCGGAAAAAAATGCTGAAGAAGCTGCAAAAGTACATCCGCAAAGGCTGGCTTGCCGCCTGGCTGGATGAAAAAACGGAAACACTCTATCTGACGGCGGAGGATTACCGCGCCGCCCAGGAAACGGCGGCTGCACCCCAGGCACAGCCGCAGCCGGAACCGGCTCCGGAGCAGCGCGAGGAAACGCCTCTCAATCTGGAAACGGCCCGCCGCTTTGCCGCTGTGCTGGAGCAGGAAAAGCGGCTCATGCAGGACGCGCAGGGCGTGGAGGAGCTGGCCCACATGCAGAAGACCACCGAGGCCATCTGCGACTGGCTGGAAGCTCACCCGGAGAGCCTGCCAAAGGCCCGCCGCTTTGCGGAATACTATATCCCCACCACCCTCAAGCTGCTGCACACCTACAACGACGTGCAGGGCCAGCAGGGAGCCAACGCCGAGAGTATCCGGCGGGACATTGCAGGCATCCTGCACACGCTGAACCAGGCCTTTGACAACCTCTACGACAATCTGCTGTCGGATGTGGCCATGGATGTTTCCAGCGAGATCGCAGCCCTGCAGGGAATGCTGGCCAACGACGGCCTGACCGGGAGGGATTTCCAATGACCTACCGTGCCTGGGACCTGAAAACGCTGGACCGCGCCGCCGTCCGGGAGCTGACCCATGCCATCGCGGAGCAGCGTACCGAAGAACTGGAATACAGCGCCATGGACGAGGAGCCCTGGAGCGAACAGAAATATGCCGCCACGCTGGCCGCCCAGCAGAAGGAGACGGCCTTGCTGGCCGGCATCCTGGCGGCCCGCGGCATCACCGACCCGGCCGACGCGCTCACCCTGCTGGCCGGGGAAGAGGAGCTGAGCGACCCCGCCCTGCTCACCGATATGGAAAAAGCCTGCCAGCGCATCTGGCAGGCCATCGACAATGGCGAGACCATCGTGGTGTTCGGCGACTACGACGTGGACGGCGTGACTGCCACGGCATTGCTGTATCAGCACCTCAAGGGCATGGGTGCCGCCGTCAAATGCATGCTGCCCAGCCGCGAGGGCGATGGCTACGGCCTGTCGCGCAACGCCATCCAGTCCATCCATGACAAGGGCTATCGGCTCATCGTGACGGTGGACAACGGCATCTCCGCTGTAGCTGAGGCCGACTTTGCCGCAGAGCTGGGCATCGACCTTATCATCACCGACCACCATCTGCCGCCCGAGACCCTGCCCAAGGCAGTGGCCGTGGTGGACCCCCGCCGGGAGGACGATACCAGCCCCTTCAAAGGGCTGTGCGGCGCAGGTGTGGCCTTTAAGCTGTGCGCCGCGCTGGACGACTGCACCCCGGAGGAAATGCTGGATTACTGCGGCGACCTGGCCGCTGTGGGCACCGTGGCAGACGTGATGCCCCTGACCGGAGAGAACCGCACCCTGGTCAAGGCCGGCCTGCGGCAGCTGCAGCAGACCGACCGCCCCGGCATGGAAGCCTTGCTGGAAGAAGTGGGCCTTGCCGGAAAAACCGTCACAGCGGAGAATATCAGCTACGCCATAGCGCCCCGCATCAACGCGGCCGGCCGCATGGACAGCGCGGTGACGGCCCTGCAGCTGGTGCTGTGTGAGGACCCGGACCGCGCCGAGGAGCTGGCCCATAAACTCAACGAGATCAACGCGAAACGGCAGGAGACCGAACTGCAGATCTTCAAGGCCGCCGAGGAATTGCTGGAGCAGCAGCCGGAGCGGCTGGAGGATCGTGTGATCCTGCTGTGGGGCCGGGACTGGCACCCCGGCGTCATCGGCATCGTGGCGTCCCGACTGGTGGAACGCACCGGCCGCCCGGTCATCGTGGTCACGGTGGACGAGCACGGCGAGTGCAAGGGCAGCGGCCGCAGCGTGCAGGGTTTCAACCTGCACGCCTGCATCGGGGCCTGCGCCGACCTGCTCATCCGCTACGGCGGCCACGCCATGGCGGCGGGCCTCTCGGTGCGGGAAGAAAATCTGGAAGCCCTGCGCCGCCGCCTGAACGAGTGGGCGGCAAGGGAGTGCCCCGTGCTGCAGATCCCGCCGCTGACCTGCGATCTGTCCATCCATCTGGACCGGGTCACGGTGGATGCCGTGCGCCGTTTGGATCAGCTGGCCCCCTTCGGGGCTGAGAACCCCACCCCGGTGTTCCTGCTGCAGAATGCCGTGCTGGACGGGGTATACCCGGTGTCGGACGGCAAACACAGCCGCCTGCGTCTGCGGCAGGGCAATGCCAGCCTGTACGCCGTGTGGTTCGGCATGCGGCCGGAGCAGCTGCCCTATGCCACGGGCGACGTGGTAGACACTGCCCTGAATCTTTCGGTCTACGATGCGCCCCGTGGCGCGCAGCTTTCGGGCCGCATCATCGACCTGCACCCGGCGGGTCTTGGCAGTGCCATGCCGCAGCAGGCAGCGCTGGTGCAGGCACTGCGCCGCGGCACCCCGCTCACCACAGAACAGAAAAATCTCATCACCCCGGCCCGCAGCGATATCATCGCGGTATACCGGGAGCTGCAGGCCCGCCGCTGGCACGCGGAAGATCTGCAGCCCCTGTGCGCGAAGCTGGGAGAAGAAAATACCGGCAAAACGCTGGTGGCGGTCACGGCACTGGAACAGGTGGGGCTGATCGCTGCCGCAGAAAAGGGCGGAGCCAAAGTGTGGGAGCTGGTGCCCACGGCCGGCAAGAAGAACCTTGCCGACGCCCCGATCCTGAAATGTTTGGAGGGAATGTAAATGCCTGAGGGAAAGAAACTGCCTGCCCCCGCCCCGGTGCGGGAGGAGGATTCGTATTCGGCCAAGACCCACCTGCACCAGCCGGTGCAGGAGACGGCCACCGTGGCCGCTACAGCACAGCCGGCAGATGCTCCGGAGGGTACTCTGCCCTCGGAGGTGCGCCCGGAGATCGTGACCTGGGACAAGCTCTGCGAGGCCATCAAGGCCAGCGGCAGGGCCTACGATACGGACATGATCGAAAAGGCCTATAACCTTGCCAACGACGCCCACAAGGGCGTGTGCCGCCGCAGCGGCGAACCCTATATCTGCCACCCGCTGGCCGTGGCCCGTCTGGTGCTGGATCTGGGCATGGACTCCGAGAGCATCGCTGCCGCTCTGCTGCACGATGTGGTGGAGGACACCCCCACCACCCTGGACGACCTGACCGCGCAGTTCGGCTCCGAGGTGGCCCAGATGGTGGACGGCGTCACCAAGCTGACCAAGATCCAGTTCTCCAACATCGAGGAGCTGCAGGCCGAGAACCTGCGTAAAATGCTGCTGGCCATGAGCCGCGACGTGCGCGTGATGATCATCAAGCTCTGCGACCGGCTGCACAATATGCGCACCGGTGACGCCTGGCCGGAGCAGAAGCGCCGCGACAAGGCCCGCGAGACCATGGAGGTGTATGCCCCCATCGCCAACCGGCTGGGCATCCTGAACGTGAAGGAAGAGCTGGAGGACCGCAGCCTGCATTACCTCGACCCGGTGGGCTATAGCGAGATCAGCAAGATGCTGAGCGAGCGGGCCGGGGAGGAGTTCCTGGCCAAGGTGTCCGGCGTCATCGAGCGCCGCCTGATCGAGAGCGGCATCGAGGGTGCCACCATCAAGCGCCGGGTCAAGAGCATCTACGGCATCTACCGCAAGACCATCATGCAGAACAAGTCCTTTGATGAGATCTACGATATTTACGCCGTTCGTGTGATTCTGGACAGTCTGGCCGAGTGCTACAGCACCCTGGGCCTCATCCACGATATGTACCACCCGCTGCCCAACCGTTTCAAGGACTATATCTCTACCCCCAAGCCCAACGGCTACCAGAGCCTGCACACCACGGTCATCGGCCACGAGGGCATCCCCTTCGAGGTGCAGATCCGCACCCGTGCCATGGACGAGCAGGCCGAGTACGGCGTTGCCGCACACTGGAAGTACAAGGAGGGCCTGGGCGGCCACGACAAGCTGGACGAGCGTCTGGCTTGGGTGAGCCAGCTGCTGGAAAACCAGCGCGTCAGCGAGGATTCCGGCAACCTGCTGCATGACCTGAAGAGCGACCTGCTGCCGGAGGAAGTGTTTGCCTTCACCCCCAAGGGCGATGTGATCAACCTGCCCACCGGTGCCACCTGCATCGACTTTGCCTACGCCATCCATTCGGCGGTGGGCAACCGCATGGTGGGCTGCAAGGTGAACAACCGCATGG
>OGIO01002574.1_pt1 | contig 10430 bp, 7 predicted proteins | sample 1571841 | NCBI WGS metagenome assembly OGIO01 (sample SAMEA2582111, study PRJEB24529) | metagenome | biome: Human gut stool | place: China | collected 2011
ATTTTGATGTGGAAACAGATGGATTTTATGGTGCATATTGGAAATGCAAAACAGGATCAGACTGTGCAATGATTGCCATGATCGGGGATGATCCAGAGGATTATCTGGCGCGTACATCCGTGAAATGGCTACATAAACTCGGTGTGAATGTGATGACAATGTCACCTGGAAAAAAAGATTATGGACATCATAATTATCCATTGGAACGTATAGAGAAAGCAATCAATTGGTTAAAAGCACATGGTGATCAGAAGATAGGAATTGTCGGGGCATCTACTACAGGAACACTGGCATTGACTGCTGCTTCTTATTTTAAAGATATCACATTAACGATTGGTCTGACACCGAGTGATTTTATCTGGCAGGGATTTATGCAGGGTAAAAGAGATGGCTGTAAGGAATGGCCGATTGAGGGAGAATCTCTTTTTTCGTATAAAGGAGAACCACTTCCATACATGCCGTTTTGTTACAAACATCCGGATTACTGGCATGTGATTGAGAAAGAAACAAAACGGACCGGTGATATGATCAATTCAAGAAAACTATTTGATGATTCTGAAAAGGCTCACCCAATCACAGAAGACGAGATGATCAAGATTGAAAAAATCCATGGAACAGTATTGTTAATTGGTGCTGAAGATGATGTGTTGTGGGATACTGCAAAATATATCCGCCGTATGAAGCAGCGTATGAAAGAACATTCACACACATGCACATTGGATTATGTCATTTATGAGCATGGAACCCATTTCGTTTTTCCGGAGAGCATGCTAAAGACAATGCTCCCGGTTGGATCCGGACTCTTTGTGAAACTGGCATTTCAGGCAGCAAAAAAACATCCGAAAGAATGTCGCAGAGCACGTCTGGATATTGACTGGCGGGTAAGAAATGCTGTTGCAAAATGGAAGAGAGTAGATAGATAAAAAATAGACAGAAGGTGGAAGTGTGGTATTTAAAACAACAGGAAATAAATCAAATTCAGTCATTCTGTTTTTCCATGCAATGGGAGTAACTGGGGAAAGCAGTATGCCGGTTGCAGAGAAAATGGCAGAAAAATATTATTGCATTATGCCAACATCGACTGTGTATTGCTCCGGACAGAGGTATCAAAGCAAAAGAGATGAGATACAACAGATTGTACGATTTTTGGGGAACCATGGAATCAAAGAAATAGAACTTATAGTTGCATCTTCGATTGGAGCAGATCTCGCCATGGCATTCCTGACAGAGATAAAAATACCGGTAAAGCATGTTTTTTTTGATGGCGGGCAGTTTGCACAGATTGGAAAGGCAACACGCAGAATCATGGTTCCTTTCTTATATATAGCAATGAAAAGTTTATATTGGTCAAAAGGAAAGACACTAAAGAGAATCATGTGGTGTGACGATGATAAAATTAAACCTTATTTTATAGAGGCAGGAAAGAACTTGACGTATGGAAATCTGAGAAGACAGCTGACAGACAGTTTGGAAGATAAGCCATTTTCAGAACTGTCAGAAGAATTGCAGAAACATACATTCTGGGAATTTGGAAGTATAGAAGAACATTTTAAATACAGAAATGCAGTGATGCAGACTTATATATACGGTAACTTTCCGGTTTTTGAGGGATTCAACCATATGCAGTATCAAATTCAAAATCCGGAGGGATTTGCCAGAATGCTCGAAACAATTATTGAGACTGACCGATTACCGAAATTGGCATTTGCGATGTGGTACAGAGGAAAATAGTTATGAAAAATGCTTATGAGCTTGCTGAAAATATATTGAAGTCCAAACCCGATAAGAATATAGAATTAAAATCATCAGATTCTTTTGCCAGTATTGAGTTATATGGTACATCAGCTTGCAAAAAGGTACAGGATGAAAAATATCAGCAGATCTGGATTGATGATTGTACAGAGTTGGTTGGTGAGGAAAATGCGGAGGCAGCATATGATAAGTTAGCATCCATGGTTTCAGGAACAATTTATGGAGAAGAAGCAGTAGAAGCATACAAAGATGGCGATGGTGTTTATGACTGCTCTTTTAAAGAAGGTGTAAATAAGCTGGAATTTGATGGTTCTGATTCAGTGATCAAGGGATATGATTCAGAAGGCAAAGAAATCTTTTCCCATACATATCATTATGTTGGAATAGAAGAAGTACGTGGGTTATACGAATTTAAAAGTGACGATGCAGACTCAGGCGAATTTACTTATTTCTGCATAGCACCAGATACAAATGATACAACCTATCATATTGAATTGCGCTACGGCAGTGATTTGGAGGCACTTGGAAAATATGATGAAGGAGACTATGCATACTGGCTTGGCTCAGCTCAGGTATTTCAACAGACTATGATCAGACAATGGTTGAGAACTGTATAGAACTTTTCTGCAAAGAAAATCTGTCTGAATAGAACAGACTTGTAAAACTGCAGAAAGCATCTGCGGAGTGGAAACTGAATACACGAGGAAAATAAAAAATTGAAACACCACGACTTGACAAATTCCTGTAATGAGTTAAAATATAACAGTGTTATATAGCACTGTTATATTTTGAAAAGAAGTTTAGAGGATACGAAAAGAATGTCGACGAAAGCAGAAGATACACAGAAAAACATATTAGATACAGCCAGAAAACATTTTCTGAAAGATGGTTTGACAGGAGCATCTTTAAGAAATATTGTAAAAGATGCAGGGCTTACTACTGGCGCATTTTACAAATATTATCCGACGAAAGAGGCACTTTTTGATGCACTGACGGATCCTTATATGGAACATATTTATCAGATTTATGACCAGATCGTTGAGGAGTTTGAAAAGCTTTCTGCCAGTGATCAGACAAGGAATATGTCGGATACATCCAGTGATGGGATGGAGCAGATGGTTGATTATATCTATGATCATTATGATAATTTCAGATTATTGTTGAAATGCGGAGACAGTGGAAAATTTGAACTATTCATACACAATATGGTAGAGCGGGAAATGAAGTCCAGCTTGAATTATATGGAAAAGATGAAAGAGAACGGTGTGAAAATACCGATTGTAGAGGAAAGCCTTATGCATATGATCTATACGGGATTTTTTTCATCAGTATTTCAGATCATTGAGCATGATATAGATAGAGAGACTGCAAAGAAAAATGTGCATCAGCTGAAAGAATTCAATACAGGTGGCTGGGAACGATTGTGGAATATTGAATTTCCAGTATAACTGATGCAGGAATTCTGAATAGGTTATGTGTGTTGCAGGTTCTGGATTTCTGAATAAAGTTCAGACAGGATAATAATATCAGGTGGTTGATGCCAGTAGACCACCTATTTTATTATATGTTGGTTAGCGCGAACTAACAGAAGGTAAAACAATAAAACGAACGTAAGGAGTGAACAGATGTGAAAGAAAAAAAGAAGTCGGCAGTCAGCTGGATCCTGACGTGGGCCGGACAAAAAAGAATTGCCTATGTGTGGAGTGTGTTACTTGCAATAGGAAATGTGATTTTTAAGATTTTGCCGTATTTTATTATTGCAGATGTAGTAAAGCTGTTTTTAAATGGTGAAAAGGAGTTTGAAATATATCTTGCAAAAGCGGTTCTGATTGCATTATCGTTTATCATTGCAGAACTGCTTCATTCACTTTCGACAGCATTGTCACATAAAGCAACGTTTGCAGTACTTGCAAATATAAGAAAATCCTGCTGTGACAAGCTGGTGCGGGTACCTCTTGGCTATGTGAAAGACACACCTTCCGGTACATTTAAAAATATTATGGTGGAAAGAATCGACAGTATCGAGACAACACTGGCGCATATTGTCCCGGAATTCACGTCCAATCTGCTGGCACCGATTGTGATTTTGATCTATTTCTTCCTGACAGACTGGAGATTGGCACTCTGGTCATTGGTGCCGGTTATAGTGGGATTTCTTTCCTATTTTGGAATGATGCTGGATTATAAACCAAGCTTCGAGAGAACGGTTCAGACAACAAAAGATCTGAATGATGCGGCGGTGGAATATATTGACGGAATCGAAGTGATCAAGGCATTTGGAAAGACAGAAAGTTCGTATGCCAAATTTACAAAGGCGGCTTTTGAATATGCAGATTCCTTTATTTCCTGGATGAAACGGTGCTCGATCTTTCATGGACTGATGATGGTGGTCACACCTTATACGCTTCTTACGGTATTGCCGTTTGGGGCACATTATGTAGCCAATGGAACACTTGCGATTTCAGATTTTGTCATCTGCATTATTTTATCACTTGGAATCGTTGGACCGTTGATCACAGTGGGTTCCTATACAGATGATCTTGGCAAAATCGGAGTGATTGTTGGTGAAGTGGCAGGAATTCTGGAACAGCCGGAGCTTGAACGTCCAGAGAAAAGTAAAAGTGTTCCAAAAGATAACTCCGTTACTCTTGAAGATGTCAGATTTGGTTATCACGACAAAGAAATCCTGCACGGAGTAACTATGGAGCTGAAAGCAGGAACGGTAAATGCAATCGTAGGACCTTCCGGAAGCGGCAAGTCGACCATCGCAAAGCTGATTGCGTCCCTGTGGGATGTGGATTCCGGAAGCATCAAAATCGGTGGAGTTGATGTCAAAGAACTGGCATTTGCAGATTTTAATCGGAAAATTGCATATGTTGCACAGGACAATTATCTGTTTAATGAAACAGTCCGTGAAAATATCAGACAGGGAAATCCGGATGCTATGGATGAACAGATTATTGAGGTGACAAAGAAAAGTGGATGCTATGAATTTATCATGCAGTTGGAGAATGGATTTGATACGGTTGTAGGAGGTGCAGGAGGACATCTGTCAGGTGGCGAGAGGCAGCGTATCTCCATTGCAAGAGCAATGTTAAAGGATGCTCCGATCGTGATCCTTGATGAGGCTACTGCCTACACAGATCCGGAAAATGAGGCAATTCTGCAGAATTCTATCGCAAAACTGGTAGCAGGGAAGACCCTGATCGTAATAGCACACAGACTTTCTACTGTTAAGGACAGTGACCAGATCTTTGTTGTAAATGATGGAAATGTAACAGCACATGGCACACATGAGGAACTTCTGGTGTCATGCCCGCTTTATAAGGAAATGTGGAATGCCCATATTTCTGTAAAAGATACGGTGAAGGAGGGAGAATGATATGTTTGGAATTCTGGCAAAATTCTTTCGTTTTTCAGGCAGGGAAAATGGTAATAAATTTAAACTGTCGATAGTGATCGGACTTATAGAGGCTCTTGCCTCAGCAATGAAGATTCCGGCTATTATGTACATACTGATTGGTCTGCTGAGTGGGAAACCGACAGGAAAATATATTGGAGGCTCCGTTGCGATTATGGTTCTTTCAATTGTAGTCGACGTAATCTGCAAGAGATACTCTACAGTGCTTCAGACAGAAGGTGGATATAATGCAAGTGCTTTTATGAGAATTAAGATTGCAGAGCATATGCGCTATCTGCCGATGGGATATTTTAATGCTAACAGTATCGGGGAAATTTCTTCTGTTACGACCAATACAATGGAAATTCTTGGCGATGTAGCTGCAAGAGTGGTCATGCTGACCATGCAGGGGATTCTGGAAACATCAATGATCATTTTTATGCTGTTTCTTTTTGACTGGAGAATCGGATTGAGCGCTGCAGCAGGAGTACTTATTTTCTTTGGGGTCAATTCTGTGATGCAGAATGCGGGTAAAAAAGATTCAGAGCAAAAAGTGGTATGCGATACGGAGCTTGTAAACCAGATCATGGAGTATCTGCAGGGAATATCAGAAGTTAAATCATATAACTTGCTTGGGAAACAGGCGAAAAGATTAAATGATGCAAATGAAGCATGTGAAAAGATCAATACAAAGATGGAAATGCTGTTTGTGCCCTATCATTTTCTGCAAAGTGTGATAACCAAAATTACAGGTGCTGTGATCGTGGCTTGCAGTGCATATTTTTATATCAATGGAACTATGAGTGCGGTCTATGCGATTGGTATGACAATTTCAGCATTTATGCTTTATGCCAGTCTGGAATGTGCAGGAAATTATTCATCTCTTTTACATGTGGTAAGCGTATGTGTAGATAAAGCAAATGCAATATTGGAGCTGGATACCATGGATATCGACGGTAAAGAAATACAGCCGGAAAATTACGATATCAGACTTTCCAATGTTTCGTTTTCTTATGACAAACGGAAGATCATTGATGATATATCGCTCTCTATTCCGCAGAAAACGACGACAGCAATCGTTGGACCATCTGGTGGAGGAAAATCAACACTTTGCAATCTGATTGCCAGGTTCTGGGATGTGGATTCCGGGGAAGTGACACTTGGAGGTGTGAATGTAAAAGACTACAGCATGAACAGTCTGATGAGTAATTTCTCATTTGTGTTTCAGTCGGTGTATTTGTTTGCAGACACCATTGAGAATAATATTAAATTCGGACGTCAGGATGCAAGCCATGAGGAAGTGGTGGAAGCGGCGAAGAAAGCGTGCTGTCATGATTTCATCAGCAAACTTCCTGATGGATATGATACAGTGATTGGAGAGGGAGGAGCTACACTTTCCGGTGGCGAGAAGCAGCGTATTTCCATAGCCAGAGCAATCATGAAGGATGCACCAATCGTTATATTAGATGAGGCAACAGCCAATGTTGATCCGGAGAATGAAAAGGAGCTGATGGATGCAGTAGATGCACTTACAAAGGAAAAAACGATTATTATGATTGCCCACAGATTAAAAACAGTCAGACATGCAGATCAGATTGTGGTTGTTGACAAAGGAAAAATTGTGCAGCAGGGAACACATGAGCAGCTAATGAAGCAGGAAGGTATCTATAAGAGATTTGTGGATGCAAGGCAGCAGGCGGTGAGCTGGAAACTGGCGTACTGAGAAATATATATAGGTGGCTAAGGAAAAATGAAAAGGGAAAGGAAGAGGTATATATTTCTTTTTTGCGCAAGAAGCTGAAATTTATTGGAACGGATACAGTGATTGCGGCAATATTCATTCTGGCACTTCTGAATTTTTCTTATGTGCAGAATAATAAGAACAGTATTTCCAGGATTTTGAACATGAAATTTCAGATTGTATCCGATCAGAACGGAAATAAACAAGAGGAAATTCCAAAAGAACAGGAAAGAATTAGTGGTGCCAGAAGTGAAAAAGCAACAGTAACGGAGCAAAAAGAAGACAGCTATGTCAAAAAGAGTTATCTTGTAGCCAAAGCAGAGAATGGGACATTATATGTTAAAAATATGCTGCCGGATACCGAATTTTCAGAAGAGGAGATTATAGAGACAGCAGAAAAATTTCTGGAAACGAAAAAAACATCTGGAAGTTATGAAAATTATCAGTTTGAAATTTCTGTTCATAAAGGGGAACTGCTCATTGCTTTTGCGGATATCGCATCGCTAAAGATAGAAGAACAGAAATATTTCATTTTCTCATTGCTGGCAGCTTTTGTTTTAGGAGTATTATGGATTTATCTGGCATGGAAAATTACAGGAAAAATAATTGCACCCTTAGAGGAAGCCGACCGTTTGCAGAAAGAGTTTGTACTGTTTGCAGGACATGAACTGAAAACACCGGTTACAGTTATGAAAGCAAGTCTGGATATGCTTGAAAGAGAAGGAATTCACAGCAAATATCTGGATTATGCGGCAGAAGAAAATGAAAAAATGCGCAAACTGGTAATAGAGCTTCTGGACTATTCCAAAATGGAGTATCAGGAAGAAAAAAGTTTCCGGGAAAGCGTAAATTTCAGCCAGTGCATAGAGGGGATTTCTCTGGAGTTTGAGGCAATGGCTTTTGAAAAAGAGGTTATACTGATAACTGATATAAAACAGAATCTGGCTATTGCGCAGTCAATCGCTGCAAAGCATCATACAGAGATAACAGTGATAAGCGAGAATGGATGGAACTGTTTTATAACCTCATTTCCACTTTAAGCAGAGAATAAAAGATTTGTGAAAACCTTGTGAATTTGCTTGAAAATTTATTTTTTCAAGGAATTTTCAAGGTTTTTCTCATATAATCGTGTCCGTAAAAAAATCTGATTAAGAAAGGGGCACAGTCAATGAAAAGAAAGCAGATAACTGCAATCATAACAGCAATGACAATGGTGCTGGGAATCACAGCATGTGGAGCAGGAAATGTAAGTGCAGAGCAGGAGAATAAAGAACAGACAGAAATTGAAAGCACCTTAAATATTTCAAACAACGATGAAATTACATGGAGCTATGACAACCAGTCAGATTCCTGGACAATGTCTGTAACATGCGCAGTTGCAAATCCAGAGCTGCCGGATTATCAGGGCGTTTCTGTAAATGTTCCCGGTGCATATATAAAAGGGATTGATACAGATGGGGACGGAACGGAAGATGTAACAGGGAAAACTTATTCGGAAGAAGTAAATGGACAGCTTGTGATTGACGATAGTGCAAAAATTACGAATGCAAATGGGCAGACCTATACTGCATCTACAGCACCGGTTATTATAAATACAGGAGCAGCAGGATACAGTGTACAGGAAAATCAAAAGGCATCTTCCGGCAATGCGGCATATGGATATATCAATGTGGCTTGTGGAAATCGTGGCAAGCAGAGTACTGCAACGGATGACGCACCGCTCTGCCTGGTAGATCAGAAAAATGCAATCCGTTTTGTAAAGTATAATATCATTCTTGGAAACCTTCCGGGAAATATAGAATATTTCGTGTCTACGGGAGGTTCCGGTGGTGGAGCACATGCTGCAATGGTAGCAGCAACTTCTGACAATTCAGATTATTTTCCGTATGAAGTAGAAGCAGGGGCAGTTGGAATCTATCAGAATGAAGATGGAACTTATTCAGAAACCATAGGATCAGAGGATACTGAAATTTCTGATGGAGTATGGGGATGCGTTGCATACAGTGCGATCACTTCTTTACAGGAAGCGGATATGGCAATGGCATTTGAATACTATCTTGATACAGATTATGAATTTAATACGGATTTTCAGAAAAATCTGGCAGAATACCTGTCTCAGGAATATATGGAGTATATCAATGATCAGAATCTGCGTGTCAGCGAGTCTACAGTGGACATTGATATCAATGGAGATGGGGATAAAGACGATGTAGTGGATCTGACGATAGAATATGATGGGGAAAAATATGCAGATGACTGGACATGGTTTGACAGTGATGGAAATGCACTGAGCGATGAGAGTGTGTCACAGCTGTCAACAGAAGAGAAAGCGCAGGCATTTCTGGAAGGACGATATGCCAAAGGAGAATCCGGACAAAATGCAGGTCCAGGAGGCGGAATGCCAGATGGAAATGGTCCGGATGGAAATAAAATGCCGGGTGAAATGCCAGACGGAATACCGGATAGAAATGGCTCAGACGGAGAAAAGCCGGAGGGAGCACCAGCCGGAAGTATGCCAGGCAGAGAAACTTCGGATGGCAATGCTCAAGATGACCTGGTTACAAGTGGAATGGGAGATGAGGTCGGAACTCCGGATGCTGGAACTACACAGTCTGCAGGCACAAAAACAGATTCTTCAAACTACAGCAGCTATGAAGAAATGTTGGAATCTTATGAAAGTGATATCGCATCTATCGAGGATGGAGACAAATATGGAAATAATATTGTAGATCTGTATAATCCAATCAACTATATTGGAGATGAAGATACAGAAAGCCCGACATGGACCAGAATTGTAATGGGAGCATCCGAAGGTGATATGTCTCTATTTGCGTCGATGAATATGCAGATTGCATGGCTTAACAGCGGAACAGATGCCAAACTGGAATGGCAGTGGGATGGCGGTCATGTTCCATCGGAGATTTTTGGAGAATCACTGGCACTTTATGTTGATGAAATGTATGGACAATATGTAGAAGGAACTGCGGAAGTAACAAAAGCAGAAGCACAGACTCAGACAGAGAATGGAACTGCCACAGAAGCAACAGGAACAGACATCAGCAGTTGGGTGTCTTATGAGAATGGAGAAGTGAATTTTACTCTGAAAGATATAGTAGCCTACAGAACAAAAGGAGCCAGCAAAGCAACGCCAGGGTTTGATGTGGTGGATTATGGACAGGAAACCTATGAATTTGGTTCTTCGACACAGGATGCGAGACACTTTGACAAGTATGTGTTGAAGGTACTGCAGGAAAATGTTGAAACTTTAAGTGAACTGTTTAACTCTGAAGAAAAATAACAGTAATATTCTTATTATTGCTTATTAAAGGCGGTCTGCTTTATAAACAAGCCAAGTCAGGTCAATAAGATATCAATGAGGTCTTCCGTTAATCGGTCAATGGGTATATACTCGTATTAACCGAATCGGTGGAAAGGGGATAGAAAATGATAGAAAACAGTTACAAGACACCCTGTGGCTGCATCCATCATTATCGGTCAGTCTATGGGTGGATATCTGGCTCAAATGTATATGGAATT
>OGIO01002579.1_pt1 | contig 10396 bp, 7 predicted proteins | sample 1571841 | NCBI WGS metagenome assembly OGIO01 (sample SAMEA2582111, study PRJEB24529) | metagenome | biome: Human gut stool | place: China | collected 2011
GGCCTTTTATTATGGCAAGACAAAAGAAACCTGTACATCGAGTACAAATGACAGAAGGTAAAAGAAACATTATCCATCAGTTCCTTGAAGACTTAGATGAATTTATAAATGGGTACAGCCATGAATATTCAAGTTTAATATAGTTGTTATTTTGTCACGAAATAATCCAATTGAAATTATTTGTAGCCAGTGCGGTAAGAATAAAGCAAAGTGGGTAAATCCGGAAGCCTATTATGATGAAAAACCATTTTGGTGTGAGGAGTGCTTGAAAGAAGAAGCTGGCATGGAGGATATCTGTGGGATAGAATATATGCTTCCAGTATGTAATTCTCCGAGAATGGGAGTATGTGGTTATGAAGGAAGCACGAGATATCCAGACCAGTTCGAGCCAGATAAATAATTGGATAAAAAGTGCCATCAGTATTAGATTCACGAAAACATTTAATGATGAAACATAGAAGTTTATGTTAGCACATTTGTGTTAAGTACTATTAAAATTCAACATGACAGTCTGAAGATATCTAATGGTAAATGAATGTGATGGAGCAGAGAAATTGGTGGCAGGTTGGCACTGGATTATTTGATTAAAGTAAAAGATTACAGATTTTTGGAGGCGGATTGAATTGCTTGCAGGGCAGGCAAATATTCAACCGCCCCTTTCTGTATCTGAGCAACTTCCAGGGGAAAACATTTGCTGTTAAGAGCTTCGTACAATGATTCAACTGTAGAATAAATGGAAGATATCAGAAGAATGTTCAAGAGTCAAAAAATGTCGAAATTTGTCGAATGATTTATTTTGAACTAATCAATATATAGAATTAATATCTCGAAAAATGTGTTAATATAATATATATTGTACAAATACCAAGCGAATTAAGATGAAAAACGTATAGATGTTAATAAAAATACAATGGAGAAAGAATATGTTGAAAGTAAGAATAATTATTATTCTATATATAATTTTAGTTATTATTTTACTTATCAGGGGGAACAGTATGAAGTTAACTTAACTTTTGCTGGGGAAGAAATTCAAGGGAAAATGAGTATCGATAATAATAATCCAGAATTAACGTTTAAAGTGCAAAAGGAAGAATTTGATAAGGAAGAAATACGTGAAAATGTAGAGAAATATGTACAAGAATATTTGAAAGATGATAATATTCATGTATACAGTGATGAGTATGTTAAAATAAGTTTTTTTGATTACAAAAATGATCGAGTTATATTTCAATTCAGTGAATATGATAACAAGCTAAAATTGATAAGTACAGAGGATACAAGGCATATACCACCACATAATATTAGCTCAATTTATTGGGAAGAAGAAACGATAGAGAAACAATTACAGAGGCTTATGGAAGAAGTAATTAATATGAAATAAAAATTCAATGAGGACTTATATACTGGGATTAATGGAGAAAACAGGAGGAAAAGGATGAAAAAGAAATATACATTAGAGGAGCATTTGCATCAAGTAAGTAAACATCATGATACAAATCATAGTCTGCAAAGTGTATATGATTTGCAGAAAAGAAAGTTAATTAGATATTTATCTTCAATAGTTACGACTTATCCGACATACAGTACACACGATACGTGGCATTCTGCAAATATTGTATCAGCAATTGAAAACATACTGGGGAAAGATAGAATAAAGAAACTGACAGGAATAGATACATTCCTTATATTAATGTGTGCGTATATGCATGATGTTGGGATGTTATATACGGAGCAGGAAGTTCGAGAAATATGGGTGTCAAATGAATTCCAGCAGTTTTTAAAGGAATATCAATCGGATACTTCTACAATTGGAAAAGCTGTTAGAATATTATTGGATGTAGAAAAGGAAAAAGTGGAAGCAGCAGTGTGGCCTTTAGATATAAAGCAGGCAATTACGATTGTATTGATGGAATATTTCCGTCCACAGCATGGTCGACGTATTCAAAATTTATCGGATAAAGAAAATCGTATAGGAGAGCTGTTGCGTGTAGAGGATTCATTTCTTCCGGTACGCATCATTAAAATAATTAATAAGATATCTATGGCACATACGGGCAATTTCGAAAACATGTTGAACGATTTAGTGATTGTAGATACTTTTGCAGGGGAAGAATTTCATCCCAGACTAATTGCATGGTTACTTCGCATGGGAGATTTGTGCGATTTGGATAATGACAGGTTTAATAAAATTGGAATTGCAACATTTGGCACATTACAAGATGATAATCTGGCACATTATTTTAAGCATTTATCAGTAGAAACGTTGCATATTTCTACTGATAAGATACAAGTAGTTGCGAATGTTGATAGAAAGTGTATTGAGCAAGAGTGTGCGATAGACTGGATGAAGGAAGATGCTTGTAATGATAAAGAAAAATTTGAAAGTAGATGTATGAAAGTATATCAGCAGACAATTCGAGAGCATGTCAATTGGAAAAATTGGATGGAGGGAGAGGTTAATTCAGCAAAATTAAATGTGAACAAGATATTCCCAAAGCATTGGAATCGTAAGATTCCGGAGATAGAATATAAAATTCTGTTGAATGGGAAAGAAATATCATCTGGGAATCAGAATCTGAGATTTTCTTTTTCACAGGAAAAAGCGTATTCTTTGATTGAGAATATCAGTATTTATCAGAATGAAGGTTTTATTTTTATACGCGAATTGATACAAAATGCGATTGATGCATCCAAGATTCAGATTTGGAGGCAAATCAAAGGAAAAATACCAAAGTATAAATATGAAATTTCTCCGTTCCAGGTAGAGAGAATGTTTCCGGGAATATTTGAGAGATATGCAATTAATATTTCAGCAAAATATCATGAAGAGACAGATACTGTAGATTTTTCGATTGAAGACTCTGGTATAGGAATCAGTGTGAAAGAATTTCAGGAACATATTCTAAAGACAGGAAGCAGTTGGAAAAATCGTCAAAATTATAAAAAAGAATTTGAAAGTATGCCGGAATGGTTAAAACCGACAGGAGCATTCGGTATAGGTTTACATACTGTGTTTACTGTTACAGATGAGATGAAGATATATACAAAGTCAGATTGTGAAGAGCAAACAAACGAAATGTTGCTGTATTCCGGTAAAAAAAGCGGCTATGCATTTTGTCAGCAAGCAGAAACCCCACGTGCGCAAGGAACAAAAATAACATTTAAATTTCATTTGAATAAGGCTCAGAAGTCACAGTTTTTTGGAGAGATGGAGGGATCTTATTTAAAAGAATATGAAAATGAATATGAGAAATTAATTATCAATCATATAGAAAAATTTTGTAAAACGCCAATTGTACCAGTTTACTTTAATGAGGATGAATATATATTACCGGCATTGACGATGTCAACATGGGTTAATGAATTGACTAGTTGTATCGGTGAATCATGCAAGGGAGATATTGATGGCAATAGTAGATATGAATATTGTTTTGGATATAATTATCAATATTTCATCGTATATGATAAGGAAAAAAGGTATGTAATAAATGCTAAAATTTTATCATATTCAGAATATAACAATATAGGGATACTATATAACATAAATGAGCAGCAGAATGTCTTGGCTTTTATGGGAATGCATGTAGAAGATAATATTAGTATAAGAGATGCTTTATTTGTAATTGATTATATGGATATTTTGGCAGGAGAAGGCAATGATGTAATAGATGCGGCACGAATGAAACTTACTTATGAGGCAAAAAAACAGATACGATTGTCATTAAACGAGATTCTTTCTTTTGCAAAAGAATGTTATATGAACTTGATGATAGAACAACGTCAGGATATGGTTGTAGGTGCATACAGGGAAGGAATAAGAGATCTAGCAACAAAGTATTATGCAAAGGAAATATCGGAGACTGATGTATGGAAAATGATATGCAAGAAGAAAAAATTGATTTTTCCGGCAGAAAGCACAAGAAAAGTAAGAACATTGGAAGTCAGGATTGTGACTTATCTAATGTGTTTAAATTTCGTAGATGCAGTTCTTAAGTTAGATATACAGGCATTGGCAGCTAATGAATACAGGGTGGATGCTGTGGACATGCTTCAGAAAATGGAAATAAAAGCATTTGAATTTCTGGATTATTTGCTGAGAAAATGGAAATCAGACTGGCGAGTGAAAGATTTATATTTTTTGCAACCATATTTTAATAATCAGTTGATTAATATTTTAAAGCATTATTGCTATATCTGGGGACATATGATTATTCAGTATGCGATGAAATTGCAGAGGATAGATGGGCAAGAAGAAAAATGGAAGCAGTTAATAAAAACAGAATTTAATAAAAGATTTCCTAATATGCATCGGTGGAAAAAGACGAAATATATTCCAGAAAATATAATGACGATGCTTAGATATTATAGGGGAATAGGAGAGGTAAATCATTTTGAAATTTCGGCTATAAATGACTTGTTATTTCCTGCTTCGGCGATTGCCTTTAGAGAGTGGCGTTTTCGAGGAACATATCGTGATAATCTGTTGATGTCGTTGGAATTAGATCAGCCATATCTGTATTTGCTTTTAGATATTCCAAAAGACCGTGAGGTCAGCAGTCTGGAAAGAGATGTATGGATTTTGTATATGAAAGGCAGTATTTATGGTGGATTTGGATACGATATGATAAGTCCGGCTTCTGTAGAACAGATTATAGATGAGAAATCAGTAGTTGTTGCAAGAGAAAAAAAACAATTAGTTTATGATTGTATTCCCATGTTGCAAAGATTTGAAATAATTGGAATAGAGGAGTTAAAGAAAGGCTGGGGGCTTAAACTTGAGCCAACACAAAAAGGAAGTCATGGAATCAGTGCTACACAACAAGAAAAGTGGGAGATATATAGAAGATTTTGGGAAAAAATTGATAATTCTAGATTTTATCAACAGACAGATGAAATTGAAGTTATTATACCGGCATTTGATGAATATAGAGAAATAGCAGATTTTAATACAGGCTATAATGAGTTGTTGGAGGTACCATGTCTTTATGCAACTGTTCCGGCATGGGATTACCAAAAAGGCATAAGAGAATTTATGGATGAATGTAACATGAATGCGTGGAATCCCGAAAAATGTGTGGAAACGATTAAAAATAGAGAATTGGACAGAAAAGTAATAAATTATCTATGTAGGACAAAAAGTAATAATAGCGAGGCAGAACGTGAAAAAATAGAAACACTTTATAGAACATTTCTGCTGGAATTATTTACAGCGTGGAATGAAACCATCCCAAAAGGATAGAAAAAAATATTGCGCACAAACTCTTAATGGGTTTATAATAAGACTCGGTTAAGAAACACAGGAGGAATCAATATGAGCATTAGAATTGGTATTTTAGGATATGGTAACCTTGGAAGAGGTGTAGAGTGTGCAATTAAACAGAATGCAGATATGGAACTGGCGGCAGTATTTACACGTAGAGATCCTGCGACAGTTCAGATTTTAACAGAGGATGTTCCTGTATGCCGTATTGCGGATGTGCAGGATTGGAAAGATAAGATTGATGTAATGATTCTTTGTGGAGGAAGTGCAACAGATCTTCCAAAGCAGACACCAGTGTATGCAGAGATGTTCAATGTCATTGACAGCTTTGATACACATGCAAGAATTCCGGAACATTTTGAGGATGTTGATGCGGCAGCTAAAAAAGGTGGTAATGTCGGCATTATTTCTGTAGGCTGGGATCCTGGTATGTTCTCTTTGAACAGACTTTATGCAAATGCAATCTTGCCGGAAGGTAAGGACTATACTTTCTGGGGCAAGGGTGTTAGTCAGGGACATTCGGATGCAATCCGCCGCGTGGAAGGTGTCAAAGATGGAAAGCAGTATACAATTCCGGTAGAGGCTGCACTGGAAGCTGTTCGTAACGGGGAGAATCCGGAGCTGACAACAAGACAGAAGCATACAAGAGAGTGCTTTGTAGTACTTGAAGAGGGTGCAGATGCAGCGAAGGTTGAAGAAGAGATTAAGACAATGCCAAACTATTTCTCAGATTATGATACAACCGTACATTTTATCAGTGAGGAAGAGTTGAAAGCAAATCACAGTGGAATCCCACATGGTGGATTCGTGCTTCGCAGTGGAAAGACAGGATGGGATGGAGAGAATAAGCATCTTATCGAGTATAGCTTGAAGCTGGATTCTAATCCGGAGTTTACAGCGTCTGTGCTCGTTGCCTATGCAAGAGCAGCTTACAAACTAGCGCAGGAAGGTCAGTCTGGATGTAAGACAGTGTTTGATATTGCACCTGCATATTTGAGTGCGAAGAGCGGAGCTGAATTGAGAAAACATTTGTTGTAAGATTAAAGTAAACGCTTTTGTTGTTTGTATTTCAGAAGTTGATAATATATCATATAAAGATAAAAATCGTTAAGGCTTTGATATGTGCCTTAACGATTTTTTTGTTTCCATGTATGCGACATCTTCGGAGTTTTAAAAATTGCAAAAATTTTATGAACTAAAATTCAATCTGTTTTTTTACCTCAGCAATATTTCCGGTAAAGACGATACCATCCATTCCGGCATTTTTGGCACCTTCGATATTTTGTGGAAGGTCATCGATGAAGAAGCATTCTTCTGGATTGAGATTAAAATGCATAAAGAAGTACTCATAAATATCTAGGTCTGGTTTTGCCATTTTGATAGGACCTGAGAAAATGACGCCGTTGAAGCTTTTTAATAATTCTGAATCTGCCATATAATCAGCAAAGTAAGTAGGAGCGTTGGATAAGAGATAGATCGGGATTTGACGCTCATTTAATTCTTTGATAAATGCAAGGGTGTTTGAAAAGTGTGTGACTTCTTTTGGCCAGTCGCGAAAGAATGTGCGGACGGTATCTTGAAGTCGCAGCGGTGTTAATTCCAGTGTACTTTGCAGGTAATCATCGTACTCGAGTGTGCCCCGGTCGAGGTCCGGCCATTGGCGGTAGACGATGTCACGCAGCAGGTCGGCATCTTCTTGGGATTCGCAAAAGGATCTTAAAATGGCAAGACCATCGAATTTTGCAATGACATTTCCGTAGTCGAAAACAATATTTTTATATTTCATATCAGAGCCTCTTTTCTGCCCATTTTTGAGCAAATGATGTAAAAAATTAATTTTATTTTACAATAGATTGTTTCGTCTTGCAATTGCATAATTATGAAAAATAAGTTATACTTACAACCGAATATATTTTGCGGCTCATAAAAGAAGATTCGCATATATTTGGTAACAAAAGAGATGTTTTAAAATATGGGAGAAGTTATATGTGTGGAATAGTAGGATTTAACGGACACAAAAATGCAGCTCCGGTTTTGCTGGATGGATTGTCAAAGCTGGAATATCGTGGATATGATTCTTCGGGAATTGCGGTTCGTGACGGTGAGGCACCGGTCAGAGTGGTAAAAGCAAAGGGACGTCTGAGTGTTCTTTGTGAGAAGACAGATGATGGACGTGCGGTAGCCGGAAACTGTGGTATAGGACATACAAGATGGGCAACACATGGGGAACCATCCGAGACAAATGCACATCCACATTGCAGTGATGATGGTAATGTAGTAGGTGTACATAACGGGATTATCGAGAACTATCAGGAATTAAAGGATAAGCTTGTGAAAAAGGGTTATGTATTTTATTCTGAGACAGATACTGAGGTTGCGATCAAATTGATCGATTATTATTATAAGAAGTATCTTGGTACTCCGATTGATGCAATCAATCATGCAATGGTCCGTATTCGTGGGTCTTACGCATTGGCAGTGATGTTTAAGGAGTATCCGGAAGAGATTTATGTGGCAAGAAAAGACAGCCCGATGATCTTAGGTGTGGAGAATGGTGAGTCTTACATTGCTTCTGATGTTCCGGCTATTTTGAAATATACTAGAAATGTATATTATATTGGTAATATGGAGATTGCCCGTCTGCAGAAGGGGAATATTACATTTTATAACTTGGATGGAGATGAGATCGAGAAAGAGCTTGTTGAGATCAAATGGGATACTGAGGCAGCTGAAAAGGGTGGATTTGAGCATTTTATGATGAAAGAGATCCATGAGCAGCCGAAGGTGGTAGAGGATACTTTGAATTCTGTTTTGAAGGATGGCAAGATTGATCTGACAGAAGTTGGCCTGACAGAGGAAGAGATGAAGGAAATCAGCCAGATTTATATTGTGGCATGTGGTTCGGCATATCATGTTGGTGTTGCAGCACAGTATGTGATCGAGGATCTGGCAAGAATTCCGGTACGTGTCGAGCTTGCATCAGAGTTCCGTTATCGTAAACCGATTTTGGATAAAAATGGTCTCGTTATTTTGGTCAGCCAGTCGGGAGAGACAGCAGATACTTTGGCTGCACTTCGTGAGTCAAAGGAGCTTGGTGTTAAGACACTTGCGATTGTGAATGTTGTAGGTTCTTCAATTGCACGTGAGGCTGATAATGTATTTTATACACTTGCAGGACCGGAAATTTCGGTTGCAACGACAAAAGCGTACAGCACACAGCTGATCGCATCGTATGCACTGGCTCTGCAGTTGGCAAAGGTACGTGAAACGATTTCTGAGAAAAAATATTGTGAAATGATTCAGGAACTTACTACGATTCCTCGAAAGATTGGCAAGATTCTGGAAGATAAGGAGCGTATTCAGTGGTTTGCAGCGAAATATGCAAACTCAAAGGATGTATTCTTTATTGGAAGAGGAATCGATTATGCAATCTGTCTGGAAGGCAGTCTTAAGATGAAAGAAATCAGTTATATTCATTCAGAGGCATATGCAGCAGGTGAATTGAAGCATGGAACAATCAGTTTGATTGAGGATGGAACGTTGGTGATTGGTGTTCTGACACAGGATCATTTATATGAAAAAACAGTTTCAAATCTGGTTGAGGTGAAGAGTCGTGGCGCATATCTGATGGGCCTGACACATTATGGCAATTATAATATAGAAGATACAGCAGATTTTGCGGTTTATGTTCCAAAGACAGATGAACATTTTGCTACTTCATTGGCAGTTATCCCTCTTCAGTTGCTTGGATATTATGTATCTGTTGCAAAGGGATTGGATGTAGATAAGCCGAGAAACCTTGCGAAAAGCGTTACAGTAGAATAAAAATTTTATAAAAATTAAAAAAAGTACTTGAAGGTGACCTTAGGTCACCTTTTATAATGGGAACAACTAGTAAACGAGACGTGAAAAATATTGAATACATAACGTATAAGGAGGTTCTCATGAAGGGAATTATTTTAGCAGGAGGTTCAGGCACTCGTCTGTATCCTTTGACAATGGTAACATCAAAACAGTTATTGCCAATTTATGACAAACCGATGATTTATTATCCGATGTCTGTATTAATGAATGCAGGTATCCGCGATATTCTGATCATTTCTACACCACAGGACACACCAAGATTTAAGGAGCTGCTTGGTGACGGACATCAGTTTGGAGTACATTTGTCATATGCAGTGCAGCCAAGCCCGGACGGACTGGCTCAGGCATTTATCATCGGTGAAGAATTTATCGGTGATGATACAGTGGCAATGGTTCTTGGCGATAACATTTTTGCAGGACATGGTCTGAACAAGCGTCTGAAAGCTGCTGTGGAAAATGCAGAGACAGGTAAGGGTGCTACTGTATTTGGATATTATGTAGATGATCCGGAGCGTTTTGGCATCGTTGAATTTGACAAGACAGGAAAAGCAATTTCTATCGAAGAAAAACCGGAGAAACCAAAGAGTAATTACTGTGTAACAGGTTTGTATTTCTATGACAACAAGGTTGTAGAGTATGCGAAGAATCTGAAACCAAGTGCCCGTGGAGAGTTGGAGATCACAGATTTGAACAGAGTATATCTTGAGAAAGGTAACTTGAATGTGGAGCTTCTCGGACAGGGATTTACATGGCTTGATACAGGTACTCATGAGAGTCTTGTTGATGCGACAAATTTTGTGAAAACAGTTGAGACACATCAGCATCGTAAGATTGCCTGCCTGGAAGAGATTGCATATCTTAATGGCTGGATCAGCAAAGAGGATATTCTGGAAGTTTATGAAGTATTGAAGAAGAATCAGTACGGACAGTATCTCAAAGATGTATTAGATGGAAAATATCAGGAAAATTTATACTAAAAGGAGTTTTTAATTATGAATATTATCGTAACAGGTGGAGCAGGATTTATTGGAAGTAACTTTGTATTTCATATGTTAAATAAATACCCGGATTATCGTATCGTATGTCTGGATTGTCTGACATATGCAGGAAATTTATCTACATTGGAGCCAGTGATGGACAACCCGAATTTCCGTTTTGTAAAAGAAAGCATCACAGACCGTGAAGCTGTTTATAAATTGTTTGAAGAAGAGCACCCGGATATGGTTGTAAACTTTGCAGCAGAAAGCCATGTTGACCGTTCTATCGAGAATC
>OGIO01002580.1_pt1 | contig 10395 bp, 9 predicted proteins | sample 1571841 | NCBI WGS metagenome assembly OGIO01 (sample SAMEA2582111, study PRJEB24529) | metagenome | biome: Human gut stool | place: China | collected 2011
TGTTGATAGTGATATTCCTTTTGCTGGTGATAAGTATTCGATTTATATGTTTAGAAATGACTATGCCCCATTTAAATATGCTTTCCAATATGACTGTCTAACTCATTTAGTTAAATCTGAACTTGGGAAAGAGCTTTTAGAAAATGTTGCTAAAGAAGATCTATTAAAAATTCTATACAATAGAATAGCCTATGTTGTTGATGAAAGCCTTATGCCAGAATATGATTAAGATACCGATTTTTGGTATCTTTTTTTTACCAGTATTTTTTCAATAATAGTTTTATTCTTTGCTTTTATGATAAGTTTTATCTACAAGTTGGCAAAAGAAATGAATGATAAAATGTTATCTTTGAGATTAAATCAATCATTTTTTAAGGTTACAAAGAAAAGGTGATTTAAGTTTAGAATGTCTGAAAAAAGGGAAGACTAGTGAACTATAAGTTCAATGACAGCTTTCTTTTTTTGTTTTACAATAATGTTGGTGATAAAAATGGATAAAAAATTAATAGACCCTTTAAAACTAGGAATGAATTTAAAAAAATATATTAAGAAAATAGGATATAAAGTCAAAGATATCCAAAATTATTTATGTTTAGAATGTCCTCAACCAATTTATCGTTGGTTTAAAGGAAGTACATATCCCTCAATTCATCATTTATATGCATTAAGTTGTTTGTTTGGGGTAAGTATGAATGAATTGGTTGAAGAAAGTGATGAAAGAAAAGAATGGGGAAATCGTATTTATCAAATAAAAGAGGGAAAACTAATCTTAGAAAAGCAAGAAATTTTGTAAGCATATTTCTTGCTTATTTTCTAGTATTCAAGTACGATATAGATACCCCATAGGGGTGGGAGGTATAGTGATGAAAAAGAAATATGATGTCATTGGCATGACATGTAGTGCTTGTTCAGCCCATGTAGATAAAGCAGTAAGAGGGTTGGATGGTGTTGATGATGTTAATGTCAATTTATTACAGAACTCAATGACTGTTGAATTTAATGAAAATAAAATAAATGAAAATCAGATTTTTGAAGCGGTTGATAAAGCGGGTTATAAAGCTCAAAATATTGGTGAAAAACAGGTTTCAAATGTTCAAGAAGATGAAAATGAACATAAAAAGAAGAATTTGATTTTATCATTTATTTTCTTGATTCCTTTATTTTATATCAGTATGGGACATATGATGAATTGGCCTTTACCAAGTATTCTCTTAGGTCATGAAAATATGATGTTCTTTGTTTTAGTTCAATTATGTTTAGTTGTTCCTATTATGTTTATTAATAGAGGTTATTATATTAGAGGATTTAAGACTTTATGGAATAGAAGTCCAAATATGGATTCTTTGATTGCCTTAGGTTCTTCAGCTGCTTTTATTTATAGTTTATATGCTACTTTTATGATGGCTTATTATTTAGGTAGAATGGACATGGATATGACCCATCATTATATGATGCAACTTTACTTTGAATCTGCAGGTATGATTTTAACATTAATTTCTTTAGGTAAATATTTAGAATCACGTTCTAAACAAAAGACTTCAGAAGCGATTGAAAAATTGATGAAGCTGATGCCTTCAACAGCTATCGTGTTAAAAGATGGCAAAGAAGTTGAAGTGGCCATTGAAGATGTTCAAATGGGTGATGTTGTGATTGTTAAACCAGGTAACAATATTCCTTTGGATGGAAAAATCATTCAAGGACATGGTTCAATCAATGAAGCGATGATTACTGGAGAAAGCTTACCAGTTGATAAAACAGTTGGAGATCAAGTTATTGGTTCAACCAATAACTTAGATGGTTATATGCAAGTAGAAGTCAGTCATACTTCAAATGATACAACTCTTTCTAAAATCATTCGTTTAGTAGAAGAAGCAGGGGCTTCTAAAGCACCAATTGCGAAACTTGCCGATAAGATCAGTGGTGTCTTTGTGCCAACCGTTATTACGATTGCAATCATTACTTTCATTTTATGGTTGACACTTGGAAATAAAGATTTCCATTTTGCTTTAAACTGTGCAATTTCTGTTCTTGTTATTTCTTGTCCATGTGCTTTAGGGCTTGCCACTCCTACAGCAATTATGGTTGGAACAGGAAAAGGGGCTAATTTAGGTATTTTAGTAAAATCAGCCCAACATTTAGAACAGCTTTCTAAATGTGATACAATTGTTTTAGATAAAACAGGGACACTTACAGAAGGTAAACCTCAAGTGACTGAAGTTTATCCAATAAATATAGGTGAAAATGATTTATTGAAATATGCAGGTTCAATTGAACAATATTCTAAGCATCCTTTAGCTAAAGCAATTTATACTTATGTAAGTGATCAAGGTTTATCAATTAATACTTTAGATCATTTTGAAATGAAACAAGGATTAGGTCTTGTAGGTTCTTTCAGTGGAGAAGTTCTTTTATCGGGAAATAAAAGATTGATGGAAGAATATGATGTTGATTTATCTTCGATTGATGATTTATATAAAGAATTATCGTCGAAAGGAAAGACACCATTATTTTATAGTTATGCTGGTAAACTGATCGGTTTAATTGTTGTAAGTGATGTCTTAAAACAAACAAGTAAACATGCAATTGATTGTTTAAAAGATATGCATATGAATATCTATATGTTAACTGGGGATAATCAATTAACTGCCAATGCAATAGCAAGCGAATTAGGAATTGAAGCGATTGGGGAAGTTTTACCACAAGATAAAGAAAAACATGTAAGAGAATTACAAGAAAAAGGACATCGTGTCATCATGGTAGGTGATGGTATTAACGATGCACCTGCTCTTGTAAGAAGTGATGTTGGTATCGCAATGACTTCTGGTATTGATATTGCGATTGAATCAGCAGATATTGTATTAATGAAAAATGATTTACAAGATGTTGTTGTTGCTTATGAACTTTCAAAAGCAACGATTAAAAATATTAAAGAAAACTTATTCTGGGCATTTTTCTATAATGTAATAGGAATTCCTATCGCTGCCGGTGTTTTCTATCCATTCTTTGGTTTATTATTAGATCCAATGTTTGGGGCAGCAGCGATGTCGTTAAGTTCTGTCTTTGTAGTTTCAAATGCTTTAAGACTTAGATTTTTTAAACCACAACATCAAATAATTCAAATAAAGGAAAATAGGAAAAAGGAAGAAAAGAAAATGAAAAAGGTATTAGTAGAAGGAATGATGTGTCAACATTGTAAGGCACACGTAGAAAAAGCGTTAAATGAAATTGATGGTGTTCATGCAACAGTTGATTTAGAAAACAATTGTGCTTTTGTAGAAGGTGAAGTGGATGAAGCATCATTAAAACAAGCAATTGAAGAAGCTGGATATACTTATAAAGGAATTGAATAAGTATGATGGCTGATAAAAAACAGATCACAAGACTTTTAAAAACAGCAAGAGGACAAATAGATGGTATTTTAAAAATGGTAGAAGAAGATCGCTATTGTATTGATATTTCTCATCAAATCATGGCAAGTGAAGCTATTTTAAAAAGAGCTAATAAAGAAGTCTTAAAAGCCCACATGACCCATTGTGTTCATGATGCTGTAAATAGTGAAGATTGTGATCAAAAAATAGAAGAAATGATTAAAGTCTTAGATAATTTATTGAAATAAGAAATCTTGAAAAAGGTTTCTTTTTTTATGTAAAAAAGCATAATACCGTCTTATATAAGCCGGTATTATATCTTTTGATATTGTAAACTACAAGTATAAAGTAATGGGGTTGCTATTAAAGGAAGTAATTTTAAAGATAATAAAAGTTGTATTAAATATTTTAATGCTTGTTTGTTTGATAAAATCAATTAAAGTGAAAGAGAGTCTAAATAAAACAATCACTTAAAATAACACAACTGTTTTGTTACCTTATAAATAATGTTAGAAAATGTAAGAATTATTAAAAATATCCATTGTTTGTATCGAATAGAAAAATAAAAGTGTATAATTAAACTAATAAGTAGTTAGGAGGAAAAATCATGAGTAGATATGTATTAGGATTAGATATTGGAATTACTTCTGTAGGGTATGGTGTAATAGATGTTGATAATGATTTATTTGTGGATTATGGGGTAAGACTTTTTAAAGAAGGAACTGCTGCAGAAAATGAAACACGAAGAACTAAAAGAGGATCTAGACGTCTAAAAAGAAGAAAATCAAATCGTTTAAATGATATGAAAAATCTTTTAAAGAAAAATGATCTTTATTTTGATAATTATCGAAACTACAATCCATATGAAATGAGAGTTAAAGGGTTAAACGAAAAACTATCTTCTAAAGAACTGTGTACTGCCATTATGCACATAACAAAATCAAGAGGAACAACTTTAGAAGTACTTGCTGATGAAAGTCAAGATGATGAAGGAACAAAAGCAACGCTTTCAAAAAATGCAAAAGAATTAAGCAATGGAAAATATGTTTGTGAAGTTCAATTAGATAGATTAAACAATAATCATAGAATAAGAGGCGCAGAAAATAATTTCAAAACAGAAGATTATGTAAAAGAACTCAAAGAAATATTAAAACATCAAGATTTAAATGAAGAATTATGTAATCAAATTATTGAAATAGTTTCAAGAAGAAGACGTTATGATCAAGGTCCAGGTAGTGAAAAATCACCTACTCCTTATGGAAGTTATCGTCTGGTAGATGGTGTTTTAAAACATGTTAATTTAATTGATGAAATGCGGGGAAGATGCAGTGTTTATCCAAATGAATTTAGAGCACCAAAACAATCCTATACAGCTGAGTTATTTAATTTATTGAATGATTTAAATAATCTAACGATTAAAGGTGAAAAAATAACAGTTGAAGAAAAGAAAAAGGTTATCGCAGTTGTTAATGAAAAAGGAAATATTACAGTTAAACAATTACTTAAATTATTAGATGCTCAAGAAGATGAAGTTACAGGATTTAGAATTGATAAAAATGATAAACCATTAATTACAGAATTTAAGGGTTATAGTAAAGTTTTAAAAGTCTTTAAAAAATATAACCAACAAGAATTACTAGAAGATAAATTGATTGTTGATCAAGTTATTGACATATGTACAAAATCAAAAGGTATTGATGAAAGAAAAAAAGATATTAAAGAATTATATCCTGAATTTGATAATGAGTTAATTGAAGAATTAGCTTCAATTAAAGGTGTTTCTGCTTATCATTCATTATCTTTTAAAGCAATGCATATGATCAATAAAGAAATGCTTACAACAGAAATGAATCAAATACAAGTTCTTCATGAAATAGAAATGTTTGATAAAAATAGAAAATCATTAAAGGGTAAGAAAAATATTGAACCTGATGAAGAAGCTATTCTATCTCCAGTTGCTAAAAGAGCGCATCGAGAAACATTTAAAGTCATTAATGCGTTAAGAAAACAATATGGCGAATTTGATAGTATTGTTATTGAAATGACAAGGGATAAAAATTCAAAAGAACAAGTAAAGAGAATAAATGATAATCAAAAAAGATTTAAGAACGAAAATGATCAAGTTGATGAAATTATTAAAAATGCAGGTATTGATCCAGAAAGAGTTAATGGAAAAACTAAAACTAAGGTACGTCTTTATTTACAACAATATTGTAAGACAGCCTATACGCAACAAGATATTGATTTACATACATTGATTTTTGATGATAAAGCATATGAAATCGATCATATTATTCCGATATCTATTTCATTAGACGATTCACTTTCAAATAAGGTACTAGCATCTCGTTTAGAAAACCAACAAAAAGGTAATCTTACACCAATGATGGCTTATTTAAAGGGAAAATTTACGGATGGTAATTTAGAAAGATATAAATTATTTGTAAATAGTAATAAGAATTTTAATCATAAGAAAAGAAGTAATTTACTTGATGAACAAGATATTACAAAAGAAGATGTGGCAAGAAAGTTTATCAATCGTAATTTGGTAGATACAAGTTATGCGTGTCGTACAGTATTAAATACTTTACAACATTATTTTAAAGATAATGAAATAGATACGAAAGTTCATACAATTAGAGGACAATCAACGAATATTTTTAGAAAACGAATAAATTTACAAAAAGATAGAGAACAAGATTATTTCCATCATGCTATTGATGCTTTAATTGTTGCTTCGTTAAAGAAAATGAATATCGTTAATTCATATTTGATGCATTATGACTATAGTGATTTATATGATGAAGAAACAGGGGAAGTATTTGATGTTTTACCTGATAAACAATTTATTGGTCAAAGATATATTTCATTTATTTCTGATTTGAAAAATATCTATCAAGAATCGAATCAATATAATTTAGGTTACATTACACAAGAACAAATGCATTATCCACTTATCAAAGTGTCACATAAAATAGATACTAAACCTAATAGACAAATTGCAGATGAAACAATTTATAGTACAAGAAATATTGAAGGACAAGATATGTTAGTTGAAAAAATTAAAAATATCTATGATCCTAAAGAAAAGAAGGCAATAGAACTTGTTAATAATATTATTAATGATGATACTGATAAGTATATTATGAAGCATAAAGATCCTCAAACTTTTGAAAAAATAAAAGAAGTGGTATTAAATCATTTTAATGATTATAAAGATTCAAAAGAATATTATGTAATTGATAAAAAAGGTAAGTATTCTTTAAAAGAAGAAAGTCCTTTAACATCGTATTATAATGAAAATGGAGCTATTACTAAATATTCTAAGAAAAATAATGGACCAGCAATTACATCAATGAAATTCTACTCTGAAAAACTAGGGAATCATTTAGCAATTACAAGTAATTATAATGCAAATAATAAAAAGGTAATTTTAAAACAAATAAGCCCATATCGAACAGACTTTTATTTATCTCCTGAAGGAAAATATAAATTTGTTACAATTAGATATAAAGATGTTTTCTATAAAGAAACAATTCATAAATTTGTCATAGATGAAAATTGGTATCATGAAGAAAAAACTAAAAAAGGAATCCAAGATGGTTGGAAATTTGTATGTTCAATGCATCGAGATGAACTGATTGGACTTATCAAACCTGAGGGTAAAAAGTTTGTTTATGATGCTTCAATTAATGGTGGTCAAACACAATATCATGATGGTAAACATTATGAAATCTTAAAGTTTACAGCGACGAACAATGATAAGGCTAATATGTTTGAAGTAAAACCAATTAACACTAACTGCTCAAAACGATTAATGCCATCTGTAGGAACTTTTATCAAAATTCAAAAATTTGCTACGGATGTTTTAGGAAATATGTATGAAGTTAAAGATAATAGATTGAAATTAGAGTTCGATTAGTCTATAATATAGGTGGTTGTATTCTAGCAAAAATTTATATGACCTAACAAAACAAGGGTTTATCCCGGACTCGGCTCTTCGGAGCCTTTTTCTTTTATAAAAATGAGTCATAGGATCATATATATTGAAAAATGTGAATGTTTGAAATTATATTTAGATAATATTAAAGTTATTTACAATGATAATGATATTCTACTACCAATTTCAGACATTCAAATATTAGTTATAGATAATTATAAATCAAGTTTAAGTATACCCTTAATTAATAAATTAACAGAAAATAATGTATGTACAGTTGTATGTGGAATAGATCATATTCCTAAAAGTTACATACTTCCAATGAATGGTCATTTTTCACAAAGTGGAAATATTAATAAACAAATAGAATGGGATAATAATAGAAAACAAATCATGCATCAAAAAATAGTAAGGGCTAAAATACATAATCAAGCAGAAATATTAAAAGTAAATAATAAAAGTCAAGATGTAATAAATAAACTATATCAATTTGAAAATGAGGTTCAAATTGATGATGTTACAAATAGAGAAGGTCTAGCTGCAAAAATGTATTTTAGAGAATTATTTGGTGATGATTTTATACGATTTGATGAAGATGTAATCAATGCTGGATTAAATTATGGATATAGTATCTTTAGATCATTAATATCTTCTATTATTGTAGCTAAAGGTTATTTACCTAATTTAGGTATTTTTCATCGAGGTAAACAAAATATGTTTAATTTAAGTGATGATGTAATAGAAGTATTCAGACCAATTGTAGATCATTATGTTTATAATAATATGATGGAAGATATTTTATTTAAACAAGAACATAGAGAAGCGTTAATACAACTTACAGCTAAGAAAATAGAAATCGATGGAAGAAAACAAACGGTTAATAATGCTATTTATGTTTATTTAGAAAGTATTTTAAAAGAATTAGAAACAAGTAAAGATGTCTATTTATTTCCTAAACCAATTTTATATGATTTATGAATTTATGAGATTGGTATTATTTTTTGACCTCCCCATGAAAACAAAAAAAGAAGTAAAAATATATACACATTTTAGAAAATATCTTATAAAGAATGGATATATGATGATGCAGTTTTCTGTTTATTGTAAGATTTTTCCAAATAGAGAAGCTGCAGTTAAACATGTAAATATATTAAAAAAGAATGTTCCTAAAGAAGGACAAATTAGATTATTGTTGGTTACAGAAAAGCAATATTCTAAAATAGAAATTATTGTTGGTGGGGTCTCGAATCAAGAAAAAACAGTAAATGCGGATTCTTTTATAAAATTATGAATCTATTAACATTAAAAAAAGGAAATAAAAGATATGACTTACAAATAAATAATATAAAATATTGTATAGGAAATGATTTTGAAGAAAAATATAATTTTGTAAATATTTTAAAAGAAGTATTTTTATTATCTAAAGAAAGCGAATATTCGATAAATAATAGTGGACAAGCACAAGTTTTGATAAATGATAAAGAAATAAAAGTAAAAGAAATAAGTTTCTATCAAATAAACCATCATTATTCAATCACAAATGATCTAAAACTAACAGCACATTCTCTAATTGCTAGATATATAGAATTACTTATAGCACAAGATGATAACATAGACACAATCAATACAATAAATCTTCTATTAGAATCTTTTACAAATGAATTAGATAATGAATTAATATATCCAAAATTTATAACATATACACCTAAACAATTCTTAAAAATATTGTTACCAATATTTTTAAAAGAAGAAGATCAAGCAAATGAATATGATCTATCCTATGATGAAATCATTTTATTTCAACTTAAAATGATAGATTATATATCTAAACATCAAGCAACTAAAATAATTTGTCTTATAGAATTACCATATCTATCAAAAGAAATAAATGACTATCTCATAAATATGAAAAATTGCTTTATTGTTGTTATGTTTTATAAAACAAACAGTGTTTTAAATATAAAAGATACTTATATATTTGATGATTTAATAGTAGATTTAAATAATGATGAACAAATATATAATATCTATTTAAATAAAGGTGTATGCACACTACAGGAGGCAAAAGAAATGATAATAAATAATATAAAAGCTAAACTTGATATATCTATAACTCTATAAAATATTCAATATTTTATTATTTTTAAATATATGGTAACATGTATTTGAGGTTTTGTTACCATATGATTTTTTGCTAGAATAAGACTAAATAAACAAATCAGGAGGACACTATTTTGTTTTGTTACCATATGATTTTTTGCTAGAATAAGACGGGAATTAAAAAGGAGATTAAGAAATGGCTGTTTTGTTACCATATGATTTTTTGCTAGAATAAGACTAGCTGTTGACGGTATTTCTTATTTACATGGTTTTGTTACCATATGATTTTTTGCTAGAATAAGACTATTTAAAAATGTAGACGTCCAACGGAACAGTTTTGTTACCATATGATTTTTTGCTAGAATAAGACTCATGGGTTCAATATTCTATGCTATTTTCTGTTTTGTTACCATATGATTTTTTGCTAGAATAAGACGTGGAAAAGGAAGAACTGACGATTGTTTGTGTTTTGTTACCATATGATTTTTTGCTAGAATAAGACTCTTGATAATATGGTATTGGGCTGAAGGACGTTTTGTTACCATATGATTTTTTGCTAGAATAAGACAAAGATACACACCAGTATTTTATGGCGACGGTTTTGTTACCATATGATTTTTTGCTAGAATAAGACTAGGCGGTCGCAAGTCCGCGTAAATAGTGAGTTTTGTTACCATATGATTTTTTGCTAGAATAAGACATGACGATGCAAGGTTCGAAAAATCGTTCAGTTTTGTTACCATATGATTTTTTGCTAGAATAAGACTGTCATATTGATATTAATACTTGATTTACCGTTTTGTTACCATATGATTTTTTGCTAGAATAAGACAAGAAAAGAATGCTTCTCAACAGGCAGTAAGTTTTGTTACCATATGATTTTTTGCTAGAATAAGACGAAGTAGTGCCCAAGAAGAATCGTTATGTCGTTTTGTTACCATATGATTTTTTGCTAGAATAAGACTAAATATTAAAGATGAAACTTGT
>OGIO01002582.1_pt1 | contig 10388 bp, 10 predicted proteins | sample 1571841 | NCBI WGS metagenome assembly OGIO01 (sample SAMEA2582111, study PRJEB24529) | metagenome | biome: Human gut stool | place: China | collected 2011
GGCTGTGGCCGCCATTGTCGATTCTGTATGGCTGGGTATTGTTTCCGCGTACCACGTGTACGACCACTAGATATCTTGAAAGAAGGCGTCGATAGAGCAGAAAAGTTAGGGAAAAAGGTAGGCCTTATGGGGGCGGCCATTTCCGATTATCCAGAGGTAGATGAGCTCGTAACCTATATTCGCTCTAAGGATATGCGCTATTCCTGTGCGTCCTTGCGCGCCGATTCCTTGACACAAGCCGTTGTCGATGGATTGGCTGAAAGTGGACAAAAGACAATTACTATTGCGCCTGAGACGGGTAGTGAACGATTACGCCGTGTCATCAACAAGGGGATTAGTGAAGAAAATCTTCGCACCGCTGCTCAGTTATCCGCTAAGTCCGGCATTCAACATATGAGGCTATATATTATGATTGGGCTTCCAACGGAAACTGATGAAGATATAGATGCCATTATCGGGTTAGCAGAACGTACACAAGCACACATGGCTGAGGTGGGCTGTAAAGGTCGCTTAACACTTAGTATTAATCCATTTATACCAAAGCCATTTACACCATTCCAGTGGATGGCTATGGATCATCAAAAGAGTGTAGAAAAGAAATTACAATATATTAAGAAATCATTGCAAAAAAATCGTCGCATCGAGGTACTCGTTGAGTCTCCTAAAGAAGCATATATCCAAGGTGTACTCGCTCGAGGTGATCGCCGCTTAGGCAAGGTACTCGCTGCATGTGCTCTAGATAGAGGTAGCAAATCCTTTAAATCTGAAATGAAAAAAGCCGGCCTCGACATGGATGACTGCAATTATCGGGAACGCAAGTTTGAGGATTACTTACCATGGTCTCATTTGGATATGGGACTAAATGATGGTTATTTAGAACAAGAATGGCAACGGGCAGTTGATGAAGCGTATACACCGCCTTGCATGGAAGGGTGTAAGCGCTGTGGCGTGTGTAAGTGATTTGAGAAATAAATAGTAGAGGAACAGTCGTATGGATATTACTGTTGTAAATGTAAATACAAATGATGATCGTAAATGGTCTTTTGAAATGCCTAACTGGGCCAATCAATTTCCTCTGGTTATGGGGGATACATATCGTCATGGCGGTGTATGTAAGAAGCCATGTGAATCTCTAAATTTAGCTACTCACATAGGAGATTCATTACAAGATGTATTAGATAACCGCAACATTGTGGCTGATCATTTAGGTGTATCGCCAGACCGCATTACCTGTGGTAATCAGGTGCATGGACTCAATGCGGTACGCATTACAGAAGATTTAATTGGTGCTGGTGCTATGAGTTCTGATACAGCCATTCCAGATTGTGATGCGGTATATACGGATATTCCGAACGTACCATTATTCTTATTTACTGCAGATTGCGTACCAGTAGGCATTTACGATCCTGTGCATCATGTGGTGGCTACCGTTCATGCAGGTTGGCGCGGTGCTATAGGCCATCTACCGGTTATCACCATAGAGGCGATGCAACGAGATTTTGGTACGCGCTTTGAAGACTGCTATGTATATTTAGGACCTAGCATTGGACCTGAATCCTTTGAGGTTAATCAAGAACTGGCAGATACTTTCACAGACGAGTGGAAGAAAATAACTGATGCCAATAGTGATGAATTGGTCCGATATATCGTTAGAGATGGTGCGTCGAAAGCGACACCACATGTTGATTTATGGCGATTTATCGAAGAAGATTTGTTGCAACGAGGTGTTCCAAAGGACCAAATCTGTATTGGTGGTACCGATAGTATGACCGATGAGAATTGTTTTTCCTATCGTCGTGAACATGGCAAAACAGGGCGTATGGCATTATTTGGTATGCTCGAAAAACGGTAAAGATATACATTATTGGTTAAATATTATATAATATAAGTCTATAGGATATTTATTTATACGTTACTATATGGGAGGATCATATGATTGAAGAATCCCTTCATAAAATCCAACAACGCATGGCTGATGCAATGGCTAGCGTAGGGCGCACGGATACGGCGTTACTTGTTGCGGTTACAAAGAATCATCCTGTAACGGCTGTAGAGGAAGTGGCTCGCCTTGGATGCACTCATGTAGGCGAAAATCGCGTGCAAGAGGCAAAAGAAAAACAAATGCTTTATACAGGACCTAAATTGGTATGGCATTTAATTGGCCATTTACAAGTTAATAAGGTTCGTCAAGCGGTACCGATGTTTGATTTGATTCATTCTGTAGATAGTAAGAAACTATTAGATGAAATCGAAAAGGTTGCTGCTAAGCATGATAAAGTACAAGACATATTGTTACAAGTCAATGTAGCTCGCGAAGCGAGTAAGTCTGGTATGTCCGTAGAGGATTTTCCTGACATACGAGACTATGCGAAGACCTTACCGCATGTACGCGTTAAAGGGTTGATGTGCATGGCTCCGTTTTTCGAAAATCCGGAGGATGCAAGACCTATCTTTAGAGTGGCACATGCTTTGTATGAAGATATGAAAGGGTATTTCCCTGATGGGGATATACAATATTTGTCGATGGGGATGACACATGACTTTGAAATAGCCTTACAAGAAGGGGCTAACATCGTGCGTGTAGGTACTGCCATCTTTGGGGAACGTGTATATAACTAATTGGGAATATAACAGTGTGAGTATATTAGGAGGATTACCATGTCTATGGGAGAACAATGGCAAAAAATCAAAAATTTTATCGGCATTAATAATGATGACCGTTATGATTATGATGATGAGTATGAATATGAAGATGATGAGGACTATGCAGAGGACGTGCCACCAGTAGCACCAACAGCAGCTGCATCTGAGTTCCATCCACGTAAGGTAGGAGGCACATCCACTATGACACAACGTCCAACAGCCATGAAAGTAGTTGTTATCGAACCTAAGGTTTTTGAAGATTCTGAAAGCATCACTCATCAATTGCGTGACATGCGCCCTGTATTGATTAACTTTGAAAATACAGATCCTCATGAAGCAGCTCGTATTGTGGACTTCGTATCTGGTGCGACTTTTGCATTGGATGGCAAATTGGAAAAAGTAGGTAAAGACATTTTCATGTGCGTACCTGTAAACATTTCCATTGATTATTCTGATAATGACAGCAACAAAACTGAGCAAAACGAATACGCTTGGGACAATAAATAATTTCTCTATAAATGGTGGTGACAACGATGTTAGGTAAAACCTTATTTATCGGCGTTGGCTCAATGGGTGGCGCTCTATTGCGCGGTGCATTACAGCATGGCGTCTTGAAAGCAAGTGATACACATATTCTCGTGCGTCGCGAAGAACAATGTAAGGCTCTAACTGAGGAACTCGGTGTAGTAGGTTTTACTACATTGCCGAATGTAAACGAGTATAATACGATTTTATTGGCCGTAAAACCACAAGTGTTACCATCTGTATTAGAGACGTTAAAAGAAGTACCTTATGGGACTGTTATGATTTCCGTTGCTGCAGGTATCACCTTAGATACTCTAGATGCAGCGATTCCGCAAGCTAACTGGTTTAGAGCTATGCCAAATACACCGGCTTCTATCGGTGCGGGCATGACGGCACTTGCTGGGGATGATGTGAATACTGACCTAGGTCGTGCTGTACAAGTCTTATTTGAGGCTGTAGGTGAGGTAGCAGTGGTGAGCGAAGCCGATTTAGATCGCTTAGGCGCACTATCTGGTGCAGGCCCTGGCTATATGTTCGTCATTCTTGATGCTTTAGCTGATGCGGGCGTTCGTATTGGTTTACCACGTCAGCTAGCCATAAAGGCAGCTGCTCAAACAATGTACGGTGCAGGTAAGATGGCTCTTGAAAGTGGCAATCATCCAGCAGTACTACGAGATCAAGTAACAAGTCCAGGTGGCACGACCATTGCCGGTATTGGTGCCATGGAAAAAGGTGGACTTCGCAGTGCTCTCCAAGACGGCGTAGTAGCATGTCTTGCTCGGTCGAATGAATTGGGGAAATAATTTTGGCAGATACTAGTAAATTAATACGATATTTTGAAGCCAGTGGTAGTGGTGAGGAAGCTCGCCGCATGCTAGACTTGGCTGAGCAGGTTGTAAAAGGTCGCCCTTATCGCGTGGCGGACTTTACGAGCCCTGCAGGTCTTGTCATTGCAGATGCAATCAAGGCTAACTACCCACAGCTTATCGTTAAGACAGACGGTGGCTATGAAGGGGCGGAACGTATCCGCATCGCCTTTGTAGATAGCGACTTTAACGGTACTGTGGACATGGGCATTCGCGCCCTTAAGGTAAATTGGGATCCACGGTTCCGATTGCTTACCCATCGCGATGTGCTTGGCTCCTTGATGGGGCTCGGCATTGATCGCTCCAAATTTGGGGACGTTATCGTTCAACAAGGGGGCGCTCAAATTTTGGTGGATGAAAGCGTAGCAGACTTCGTGATTCAAAACTTCACAAAAATTGCTATGGTTTCCGTATCTGTAGAGGCTATTGAGTTATCAGATATTGCACCAAAAGAAGAAAAAATTAAAGAAGTCCGCACTACAGTTGCTTCTTTGCGCTTAGATGCGGTGGCAAGTTCTGGTTTTAGCGTGTCTCGTACTAAATTGGTAAGCGCTATAAATGCAGGATTATTGCAAGTAAACTGGCAACCAGCTAAGGGGGCATCCCAAGAAGTTAAAGAAGGGGATGTCATTTCCATGCGTGGTCGTGGCCGAATGAAGGTAGAAGCCATTACAGGTACATCTCGTAAGGGGCGTATCGGCGTATATCTGAAACGATTTATGTAGGCAGTTGAAAATCGGCTTGACCATCAAGCCGATTTTTTTACATATAGTAGGACAACCATGGTATCCATAACATTTCAACCTACAACAGAAGATACAATCCTATTCGTAGGCGGCGGAGAGGTGGCAGAGCGACGAATACAGCTCTTTATTGATGAGCCGTGCAACATTGTGGTAATCGCTCCCACTGTAACAGATAGGATTTGCCAATGGGCAAAGGCTAATCGTATTACCTGGTACGACCGTGCTTTCACAATGGACGATGAACACCACATTATAACGAGCAGTTTGTTCTTTATCTGCACAGATAATGGCGAATTAAACGATACGTTATATGATATGGGGAAAAAACACCGCGTTTGGACTAATCGCAGTGACTCCCCTAGGGCGTGCAGATTTACTGTGCCTTCATCCCTTGAACTAGGCGATCTGCATATCGCTATTAGCGCTAACAACGTAGGACCCCGTATCAATCGCCTCGTAAAGCAAGATATGATGAATCGTTATGGTCAGTTGCAAAAGGCTATGCCTAGACTTAAAATATTTAGAGAAGAAGTAAAGTTACTACTTCCTACCCCAGAGGCTCGACAGAAATTTTGGCGAGACCATCTGACCGTAGAAACTTTTGAAGCCATTCTCAAGGGAGAGTGGATGACTATAGAGGAGAAACTTGACCATGAAATTAGTGGTATTAGGTCTAAATCATAGAAGTGCCGCTGTAGAGGTGCGTGAACGTTTCTCGTTTGATAAGGACGAGGTAGCCTCAGCACTGAACCGCCTCTATGAATTTGACTGTGTAGCAGAATGCGTTATATTGTCTACATGCAATAGAACTGAAATCTATGCGGCCTTAGAAGGTGTAGAGTTCCCTAAAGAATATATGCTGGCTGTGTTAAAGGATTTAAAAGGTGCCGACCACATCGATGAAGATGCCTTTTTCTTCTATGAAGAGCGCGATTGCATTGAACATCTATTCCGCGTATCTGCAAGCCTTGATTCCCTTGTGTTGGGGGAAGGTCAAATTTTGAGCCAATTAAAAGGGGCTTATATTCAGGCTTATAGCGCAGGTTGCACAGGCACAATTTTTAATATCTTATTCCAACGCGCTATTAGTGTTGGTAAAAAGGTACGGACGAACACAGGTATTGCTAATACGCCTGTATCCGTTAGCTACACTGCTGTTAACCTTGCGGAGGACAGCCTAGATAAACCGTTATCTGAAGCGACGGTACTCATCTTAGGTGCTGGTACCATGAGTGAGTTGACCGCAACGCACTTACAAGCAAAGGGCGTAAAAACGATTTTTGTATCCAATAGAACCTTTACCAAGGCAGAGGCTTTAGCAGAGCGATTTAATGGTAAAGCTGTTAAGCTCGATAACTTTGTAGATTACGCTAAAGATGCGGATATCCTCATTACATCTACAGGAGCGCCACATTATATTATTACGGAACGTGAAGCAAAGAAAATTACCTCCCTTCGCAAAGGTGAGCCAATCGTTATGATTGATATTGCGGTACCACGCGATATCGATCCTACCGTAGCTGATATGGAGGGCATTTACCTATTTAATATCGACTCTCTTGAAAGTGTAGTCGAAGAAAATAAGGCACAGCGCGAAGAGGAAGCTCGTCGTGCAGAGCCTATCATTCACGATGCTATTGAAGAATTATTAGATAAATTGAGCTATTTGACTGTGCGTCCTATGATGGCATTGCTCACAGAAAAAGCAGAACGCATTCGCCGTCGTGAGTTACATCGCGCATTAGCGAAATTGCCTGATATTTCTGATAAGGAGCGCCGTATTATGGACTCAATGAGTCGCATGATCATCCGCAAAATGTTGCGTGAACCGATGATTCACTTTAACGAAATCGCTGGTACAGAGGAAGAAGGTTTGTACTGGGATTTATTCAAAGATATGTTTAATCTTGAGAAAGAAGGGTAAGGCCATGAGAGACCATATTCGAATCGGCACGCGAAAAAGTGCCCTTGCCCTATGGCAGGCTGAACATATTAGTGCAGAGTTACAACGTCTGTACCCAAATATTACGGTTGAGCTAGTTCACTTTAATACAAAAGGGGATCGTATTTTGGAAAAACCACTGGCTCAAGTTGGTGGTAAAGGTTTATTTACTGCTGAGCTAGAAGAGGCCATGCATAAAGGCGACATTGATATCGCCGTACATAGCTTGAAAGATATGCCTACAGAGTTGCCAGAAGGGCTAACTCTTGGTGCTATCTCTGCTCGTGAAGTGCCTTACGATGCGCTTGTGAGCCCCGTGTATAAAACATTAGATAAATTGCCTCAAGGTGCTCGCGTCGGTACAAGTAGCTTGCGTCGTCAAGCGCAATTATTACATGTCCGTCCTGACCTTAAGGTCGAGGTTATCCGTGGTAATGTACAAACTCGTTTGAGCAAGATTGAAACAGAAAAACTAGATGGCGTTATCTTGGCACAAGCCGGTCTTAAACGGTTGGGCTTAGATGATCAAATTACCCAAGTATTTAAAGCGGATGAAATGATTCCTGCTGTTGGTCAAGGGGCACTTGCTATCGAGTGTCGTGCTGACGATACGGAAATGCTTGAAATGCTAGCTCCTATTAACGACGAAGCTACACGCTATGCCGTTGAAGGGGAACGCAGCTTCTTGCGTCAGTTAAATGGTGGTTGCCAAGTGCCGATGGGGGTACATGGTACTATCAATAAAGGTCAATTGACCTTAAAGGCCATGATTGCGTCCCTCGACGGTAAAACGGTATACGAAGGAGAAATTTCTGGCCCAGCGAAAAAAGCTGAAATTCTTGGTAAAAACCTTGCAAAAGCCTTATATGAAGAAGGTGGCAAACATATTGTGGATGCTCTCATAGAGGAAGGAATCATAAAATGACAGGTATGGTATATCTAATTGGTGCAGGCCCTGGCGATGTTAAGCTCATCACTGTAAAAGGTCGCGAATGCATTGAAAAAGCAGATGTAATTGTATATGACTATTTAGCAGATGCTCATTTGTTAGAATGGGCTCGCCCAGATGCAGAGTTGATCTACGCTGGTAAACAATGTAAAGATCACACAATGCACCAATGGGAAATTAACGAGTTATTAGTTCAAAAAGGTAAAGAAGGAAAAATCGTAGCGCGCTTAAAAGGCGGTGATCCACTCGTGTTCGGTCGCGGTGGTGAAGAGGCGATGGCCCTTGGGGAAGCTGGTGTACCATTTGAATTCGTACCAGGCGTAACATCTCCAATTGCAGCCCCTGCTTATGCAGGTATTCCTGTAACACAACGCGCTATGGCTACATCCTTTGCGGTTGTAACCGGTCATGAGGACCCAACTAAAGCCGTATCTGGCATTCATTGGGAAGGCCTTGCTACAGCGGTAGATACACTTTGCTTTGTAATGGGTGTTGGCAACTTGCCTACTATTGCAGAAAAATTGATGGCTCATGGACGTCCAGCTTCTACACCAGTAGCGCTTGTTCGTTGGGGTACAAAAACGATTCAAGAAGTTCTCGTATCTACCCTTGAACATGTAGTAGAAGACGTAGAAAAGGCACAACTAAAAGCGCCAGCTATCATCGTAGTAGGCGATGTAGTTAACCTTCGTGAAAAATTACAATGGTTCGATAATAAACCGTTATTTGGCAAAACTGTTGTTGTGACACGAGCTCGCTCCCAAGCTAGTGCATTCCGCGAAAAATTAGCGGCTCAAGGTGCTAATGTAGTAGAAGCGGCAGCGATTAAAACATCTCCATTAGAGTTGTTTGATGAAGATCGTCGCATCATTAACAATACAAAACAATATCAATGCATCGTATTCACATCTGGTGAAGGGGTGCGCTACTTCTTTGATGCGCTTTATAAAGAAGGCAAGGATACACGCGCTTTAGGTAATTCTAAAGTGGCGGCTATTGGCTGTGCTACAGCTCGTGAACTTCAAAAATACGGTATCGTTCCAGATATTATTCCTGTAGACTACAAAGCTGAATCTGCTGTAGAGGCTCTTGAAGAAGAACTAAAAGCAGGCGATTCTGTATTGCTCATCCAACCAAAAGTAGCTCGCGATGTAATTCCACGCTCCTTGCGTCATCACGATATAGATGTAGATATCTTGCGTTTATATGAAACTACACAAGATACATCTCAACAAGAAGCATTAGTAAATGCATTAACTGCAGGTACTGTAGACTATATTACGTTTACAAGTTCCTCTACAGTAACCAATACAATTCAATTATTGGGCGATGATGCATTGAAACTATTAGGCAATACTAAGATTGCTTGCATTGGACCTATCACCGCTGCTACAGCTATGAGTGCAGGTCTTAAACCAGCTGTCATCAGCGATGTATATACAACTGATGGCTTAGTTAACGCTATCATAAAGGACATTTAGGAGGATCACATGTACGATTTAACATACCGTCCTCGCCGCTTGCGTATCAATCCAGAAATGCGTGATTTGGTACGAGAAACGACACTCGACGTAACTGATTTAATTTACCCATTATTTATTGTTCCTGGTGAAGGTATCAAAAAAGAAATCGATACGTTGCCAGGCCAATATCACTTATCCGTTGATGAAGCTGTAAAAATGGCTCAAGAGGTATATGATCTTGGTATTCTTGGGGTAGAAATCTTCGGTATTCCTACATATAAGGACGAACAAGGTTCCTCTGCATGGGATATGTCCCAACCTGTACAACAAGCTATCAAAGCCATCCGTGCAGCTGTGCCAAATCTATTGGTGGTAGCTGATGTTTGCTTGTGCCAATACACAACAACAGGACATTGCGGCATGATTGATGATCATGAAATCTTAAATGATGAAACATTGCCATTGCTTTGTAAAGTAGCGGTAAGCCAAGCAGAAGCAGGTGCCCAGATGGTGGCTCCATCCGATATGATGGATGGCCGTGTAGGTGCTATCCGTGAAGCCCTTGATGCGGCAGGTTATACTAATGTATCTATTATGAGCTATGCTGCAAAATACGCATCCGCTTACTATGGTCCGTTCCGTGGTGCCGTTAACTCTGCACCTAAATTTGGGGACCGCAAATCCTATCAAATGGACCCAGCTAATCGCTTGGAAGCTTTCAGAGAAATCGAACTCGACATCGCTGAAGGTGCAGATATTATCATGATTAAACCAGCCTTGTCCTATTTGGATATCGTTCGCGAAACACGTGACCGCTATGAATTACCTGTAGCGGTATACAATGTGTCTGGCGAATATGCGATGGTTAAATCCGCTGCTGCAGCTGGTCTTATCGACGAAGAACGCCTCGTTATGGAAACAATGCTTTCTATGAAGCGCGCCGGTGCTAAAATTATCATTACGTACCATGCTATAGATATTGCTAAATGGTTACAAAAGTAAGGAGAAACCATGTTCCAACTCGGTAAATCTGAAAAGGCCTTTGAAGAGGCTAAACGTTATATGCCAGGCGGCGTAAACAGTCCTGTTCGTTCCTACCGCAGTGTAGGTTCTAACCCTCCGTTTATCAGTAGCGCTAGCGGCAGCCGTATTTATGATATCGATAACAACGAATACATCGACTATGTGTTGAGCTGGGGCCCTATGATCTTGGGCCATGCGAACCCTGAGGTCGTAGCTAGTCTACAAGAGGCC
>OGIO01002612.1_pt1 | contig 10237 bp, 15 predicted proteins | sample 1571841 | NCBI WGS metagenome assembly OGIO01 (sample SAMEA2582111, study PRJEB24529) | metagenome | biome: Human gut stool | place: China | collected 2011
TGCGGCGGTATTATGGGGCATCTGGCGATTCAGGTTATTTTAAACATTGCCGTAGTAACCAATACCATTCCCAATACCGGGATCACACTGCCGTTTATCAGCTACGGCGGAACTTCGGTGGTATTTCTGCTTGGAGAGATGGGGCTGGCACTGAATGTCAGCAGAACACGGAAACTGTGCTGAACGGACTGCGAAAGCAGAAATGACAGGGAAAATGTTTTCCGGCATGAGAAATGTTATGATGGAAAAGAAATATGGCAGTGAAAAAGAAAGACTGTGGTGAAAAACGCCTGGGGTAAAAAAGTAACGAAAAAGGGATGAATACATATAATAAAGGGTAAGATACCCTTCAGGAGTGAAAATTTTGGATGAGATCCATGTAATGGGCGGCAGTTCTCTCAGTGGAGAGATTTCGATACAGGGTTCTAAAAATGCGGCACTGCCTATGATGGCGGCATCGCTGATGCACAGAGGAACCAGCGTTCTCAGAGGGTGTCCGGGGATTTCTGATGTCTTTTGTATGGAAGAAATTCTGAAAAGTCTTGGTGCAGTTACCAGATGGAAAGGCCACGACCTGTATCTGGACTGTACAGATGCAGATCAGACAGAGGTGTCGGCTCTTTTTACAGGAAGAATGCGGTCTTCCGTGATCCTGCTCGCTGCTGTTCTCGGCAGAAATAAAGTCTGCCGGATCGGTTACCCGGGAGGATGCACGATTGGCAAAAGACCCATCGACCTGCATCTGATGGCACTGAAAGAACTGGGAGCAGAGATTGAAGAAAATTCTTCCTATATATATGCGTGTTGTAATGGATTTCGGGGAACGGAAATTGTTTTTGGAAAGTCAAGCGTGGGTGCGACACAGCAGGCAATTCTGGCGGCAGTTCTGGCAGAAGGAGAAACCATCCTGAAAAACTGTGCCGGAGAACCGGAAGTTGTCTGGCTCTGCCGATACCTCAGAAGTATGGGGGCAGAGATCAGCGGGGAGGGGAAAACGGAAATTCGTATCAGAGGTGTGAGAGAACTGAGCGCAGGAGATTTCCACATTCCTCCTGACCGGATCGTTGCGGGGACTTACATGTGTGCAGCGGCAGTCACGAAAAGCGAGATCAGACTGCGGCGGGTGCCGCTGGAAGAAATGAAGGCTTTCCTGGATGTATATCGGAAAATGGGTGGACAATATGAATGGAAAAGTGGTACACTAAGTGTCAATGGAAAGACGGCAGTCCATCCGGTTCCTTTTATACAGACAGGAACGTATCCGGGATTTCCCACAGACTTACAGGCACCGCTGATGGCGGTACTGACAGGGGTCAGGGGGAAAAGTGTGATACGCGAAAAGATATTTGAGGACAGATTTGGTAGTGCTTTCCAGATGAAAAAAATGGGTGCTCATATAGAAATCTCAGGGGCAGATGCGGTGATCACAGGGGGATGCCCTCTGCGGGGATGTACGGTGAAAGCCGGCGATCTGAGGGGCGGCGCAGCCCTGATCCTGGCAGCAATGTCAGCAGAAGGGGAAACCTGTATCAGGGATGCCAGGCTGATCGGACGCGGATATGAGCATATCTGTGAAGATTTAAGAGCTTTAGGCTGCCAGATCCGGCAGTCATCCAGCAAAGGAAATGAACATTTATGAAAGAAAACAGTTATGGAAAAAAATCTTCCATGAGTAAAAAAGCAAAAAAAATGACAGGCTATATCATTGGCATCGGGATACTGACCGCAATGATCGTATTTTTTTCTTATTATAAAGTAGATTCCGTGGAGGTCCGGGGAACCAGCCACTACACGGATGAAGAAGTAAAAGCCATGGTGCTCCGGGGACCGCTTGCGTCAAATTCGGTCCTTGCACCCATGCTTTACAGCACGACAAACACGGATGATGTGGCGTTTGTGGATGCCTTTAAGGTGACACAGCTAAACCGGAACACGATCTGTATCAGTGTAAAGGAGAAAAAGCCGGTAGGCTGCATTCATTATCTGGACAGTTATATTTATTTTGACAGAAATGGAATTTTTGTGGAAGGTTCAAAGACAAGGGATGAATCTGTTCCGTACTTTGACGGAATCCAGGTAAATAAAGTAGTTATGGATGAGAAACTGGATATCAAAGGGGAAACGGTGCTGAATACGGCAGTTGCCCTTTCTACTATTTTCCAGAAAAATGATAAGATCCCTGATCATATCCAGTTTGGCAGCAGTTATTCTATCAGCCTGATCTACGGGGACGTGACTGTGCAGCTTGGAAAGGATGAGAATCTGGAAGAAAAGATGAACCGTGTACTGGCAATCCTTCCGAATCTTACCGGAAAAAAAGGAATCCTTCATATAGAAAGTGTATCCTCGGATATGAACACATTTGAAGAAGAACAGGAAGAAGTCGAGATCACAGCGGAGAACTGGAATGGCGGCTATGATGAGAACGGGGACTATACCGGAGACGGAGAGTATGATGAAAACGGTAATTATGTGGGCGCGAAACCGATGACAGCACTGGAAGAAGCAAAGAACCTGGCAAAGAAATTTGATGATGCCATGGATGATGACTTCAATACCGCAGATGCCATTTCAGTTGTATTTGAGCTGGTTCGTCTTGCAAACAGCAACGTGAATGAAGATGGCACAAAAGCATTTGTACAGAGTCTTCTGGATGAACTTCTGGAGCTTGGCGATATCCTGGGACTTGTTTTCGAGACCAAAGAAGAGATCCTGGATGAAGAGATTGAAAAACTGATCGAAGAGCGTCAGGTGGCAAGAAAAGAGAGAAACTTCCAGAGAGCAGACGAGATCCGTGCAGAACTGCTGGAAAAAGGAATCGTTCTTGAGGACACAAGAGAAGGAGTAAAATGGAAAAGAGCATAGATTCTTTTGTAGAATACCTGAAAGAAGAATTTCAGCTGGAAGATCAGGATCTGAGAAGCTATTCCCCGCTGACACTGGCATACATAGGAGATTCTATTTTTGACCTGGTGATCCGCACACTTCTGGTCAAACATGGGAACTGTCCGCCGCAGAAGCTGCATGAGCGTGCATCAAAGCTCGTCAAAGCTTCTGCTCAGGCAGAGATGATCGAAAACCTGATGCCGGTATTGAGCGAAGAGGAAATCACGATATACAAACGCGGACGCAATGCAAAGTCTTACACAAAAGCAAAAAATGCAACGGTGGCAGATTACCGTAAAGCGACCGGACTGGAAGCCTTGATGGGATATCTTTATCTGAAAGAGGATACGAAACGTATCATCGAGCTGATAAAGACCGGTCTTGATATGGCAGAAAGTCAGAAAAAGAAAGGTCAGGAACAGGCATGAGATACGAAGAACTTACCATAGAAGGCAGAAATGCCGTGCTGGAAGCATTCCGCTCCGGCAAAACGATCGACAAACTGTTTGTACTGGACGGCTGTCAGGACGGTCCGGTGAGAACGATCCTGCGGGAAGCCAAAAAACATGATACGATTGTTCAGTTTGTGAAAAAAGAACGTCTGGATCAGCTTTCTCAGACGGGACATCATCAGGGCGTGATTGCAAGTGCGGCGGCCTATGAGTATGCAGAAATTTCTGATATTCTGCAGAACGCAAAAGACAAAGGCGAAGCACCGTTTATCATTTTCCTGGATAACATCGAAGATCCGCACAACTTAGGTGCGATCATCCGTACCGCAAACCTTGCAGGGGCACATGGCGTTGTGATCCCGAAAAGAAGGGCAGTCGGACTGACAGCAACCGTAGCCAGAGTCTCCGCAGGAGCATTGAACTACACACCGGTTGCAAAAGTAACCAACATCGGCAAAACAATCGAAGAACTGAAGGCGGAAGGTATGTGGTTTGTCTGTGCAGATATGGACGGAGAAATGATGTACAATCTTGATCTGAAAGGACCAATCGGTCTGGTGATCGGCAACGAAGGGGAAGGTGTCAGCAGGCTGGTAAAAGAAAAATGCGATTTTGTGGCTTCTATTCCGATGAAAGGGGATATCGATTCCCTGAATGCATCTGTGGCAGCAGGCGTCCTTGCATTTGAGATCGTCAGGCAGAGACTTCAGGGGTAGATGAACGGAACCACTTTTTTACGCAGAGAAACAATAAACGCCGCGCGATGAGTGAACAGCAGCAATAAAATGCAAAAACAGTATTGACAAAAGCAGATTCCTGTGATAATATAACTAACTGTAGCGGTCACGACCGCACAGGCTGCTGTGGCACAGGTGGTAGCGCACCTCATTGGTAGTGAGGAGGTCACGGGTCCGAGTCCCGTCAGCAGCTTAATAGAAAGAATACCGGAAATCCAGTAAAATCAAGGGTTTCCGGTATTTTTTTTGCGTTCTGAAATAGCTATCTTTCTGATGCATAAAACCGTCTGAAACAGTATGGAAAAGCGTAAAATGTTGGGAAAGTGTAGTCAAAAAGTAGTCAGATTGTAGTCACTTTTTCAGTGCTGTCAGAAGCACTATTTTGATATGATTTTTTTGCAAAATCGTTCAGTTTCTGGATGGATTTTCCTTCCTGCCTCCGCAGTTCTGCGTAGGTATCCAGTAACATCTTCGAATTACTATGCCCCATGATCTCCACCGCTTCCATGATATCAATGCCGGAATAATACAGCATGGTTGCATATTCATGCCGGAATGTATGCGATCCCAGTCCCGGGCACATATCTACATCGAACTTGATACGACCGTTTTCGTAGTGATGTGTGCCGCCGCAGGCAGTGTTCAATGTCCGCTTGATCCGCTCGAACAGTCTGCGATACTGCGACTTTTTCAGATAGCTGCCATCAGTTCCGGGAAACAGAAGATTACCCTGTAATGTAGACAGATACTTTTTCAGGACGTCCGCCAGTGGATCCAGCAGATAGATCTCACGCTCTCCACTGTCTGTTTTCGTGTCTTTGAGCACGGCAGTTTCTCCAACGAACTTAACTGCCTTGTTGACAGTGATCTTTTTCCGGGCAAAATTGATATCAAACCGTGTCAGAGGGATGATCTCCTGTCGCCGCATTCCGGTATACAGCAACATATGCAGCAGTGTACTTGCCTGCGGATCCAGCTCTAAGTCTTCCAGGTGGATACGTTCCAGCTCTGTCAGTGCCCGTTTTTTCTTCTTCGGTGCAGGATCTTTTTCGATATTTTCCGCAACATTCTTGAACAGCAGGCCGTCATCAATGGCAGCACGCATGATCTGGTTGACTGTCTGGTAGTAACGACGCTGCAGATCGGCGTGACCTTTTAGTGCATTGTATCCGGTCTGAACATCTGTTTTTTTAATCTGCAATAGTTTGAGACCATCCAGTGCGGCAGTGTGGTTTTTCAGAATGTTCCGATATCCTTCGATCGTGTTCGTTTCACGACCGGCTTTATACAGCTCCAGCCACTTCCATTTATACGCCCCGAATGTCACGTTCTTTTCTGATACATAGATGCCTTTGCTGGTCTGCTCGATCACCTCGGCTTTCTTGCGTTCCAGTTCCGCAACACTACGACCATATACCTGTATGCGGACTCTTTTTCCAGTTTCCGGATTTATTTCATCGGTAGTTACCCATGCGGCGTACCTGCCGTCTTTTCTCTTTTTGTATTTTGCCATAATATATCATCCTCCTTAAAAATGAGTATAAAAATACACCTGTACAGGTGCTGGAGGATTGTGGTATAATCTTCTTGTTCAAGGAAGAATTATGCCGGTCTCCAGACCTGTATAGATTCGCTGATCCGCTTCGGTGCTGGGAACACCGGGGCGGATTTTGTTATTCTGTTATATCTATTTCTCTAATTCCATGTATGCCGCTGTTACTGCTGGAATTGTTATATTCTGACCAAGAACACTTGTGTAAGATTCTTCTCCAGAAGCCTCGCCGTAAATAGCAACGATATCATCCTCGATAAATTTGCTGTCGGATTTATTTGCATAATATACATATATGCTGTCAGACCATAATCCCAAGTCATCTTTTGTAACATGTATCAGGTATTCAGACTCACCATTTTCAGAATCGTAAACAACCTGCTGTATTTCGCCTTCAAATTTCACTTTACTTCCCTTATATTTATTGGCAGATCTTGCAAGTTCTTTGTATTCAATTTCGCCACATGCGGCTTTATAGTCTTTTTCGGACATATTGCTTGCATCTTCGCTTAATTTATAAGAATTTCCGCTTCCATATATAAGCAGTGCAATAACTGCCACAACTGCAATAATCAGGATCCATTTAAGTTTTCCACCTTTTTGCTTTTTACGACAATTCGGGCAGACCTTCGCATCATATGGTATTTCGGTTTTACAATGTTTGCAAAGTTTTGTTGTAGGTTTCTCTTTTTTCATATCTCACTTTCTCCTTGTATTTTACTTTTCACGCTGCAAAATCTGGAATTCTGTATTACTGATAGGGCGTATCTGGTAATAATCCTGCAAATTTATATTGAATTCAGTTTCTATTGCGGATAGATCGAAAGATATTGGCTTATCAGAAATATATACAAATAAATATCCATTTTCTGTTTGCAGTGCATTTTTTAAGGTGACTACAGAATGTAATTTTTCGTTAAGAATTGGAATATACAAGTCACCTAAGTGATATAAGTTATCCTGAATTTTACGATTCAGTTCCAACTTATCTGTTTCAATTGTGGGAGTTTTTTCTGGTTTGTTTTTATTTGCAATGATTTTTTTCTCTTCTTCTGACAATGGTTCAGATAGCAGGCGTACCGTATGAATCATATACAATATAGCTGGTATGCATGTTACAATCTCATAAGTAGAAAAATTACTATGAACCACAGAGAAGATGATCTGTGATATAGCAAAAATCAAATACAAAAGACTGACGAACACGCTGGCCACTAAACTGCGATAATATAGTAAACCTATCACAGAAGCAACCGTGAGAACTATAATGTTAAAATAATTATAGGTAGTGGTTGCTGAATGTTCAGAGCCTTTCATAAGCCAAAAGCCGAAGATACTGACCAACAGAAAGATTACATTTATAGCACGAATAATTTTATACAAGCTTCCGTTGCCGTTTGGAATATAAGACTTTTCCCATAGTTGCACACCTAATTTTTGAGCAAGTTCTTTTGCTGGCTCGGTAAAGGTTGAATTTGTCATAACTACCGCTACATTGCAATCGTAAAATTTTGCTCCGGCATACGCTTGTTGAACAGCCTGATTGCCAACAGGGTAGGAATAATATTTACATTGTATGCCGTATTTGACATTTTCATTATAAGCAATGACATCAATTCCCTGATCGCCACTACTTTTTGTGACTGCAACATCCCTAAAACCTCTCTGTTTCAAGAGTTTTGCACAATGATGTTCATATTGGTATCCATCCATTTGTTTTTTTATCCTTTTGTATATTTTTCGCTGTATAGAGGAATGATAACAATATGAAAATATTATTATCTGAATTTCTGGAACAGCACCACCTGTCAATCCGGCAGGCGGCAATTATGACCGGTGTTCCCCGGTCTACGATCGGCGACATAGTAACCGACCATGTAAGTCCAACTCTGGCAACTATGGAACAGTTGGCAGCAGGGTTGAAAACCACTATTTCAGATCTTTATGAGTCTGAGTATAAGTGATTTTTCAAAAAGCGTCCGGGATTCCGGACAACGCATCACTTTTTTCCTCCTGAAACGTTTGTTAAGTTGAAAGGAAAATTTTACTAAAACAAATGTTCGAAAACAGTTGCATCACAAATATTTCTGTGATAATATGAAATCAAGGAATTTCGAACAAATGTTTGAAAAAACGTGATCGGGAGGTACATAAGATGGACTACAAAAACGAGATTATAAAACTGATTAACAAATTGAATGCTTCTGATGAAACTTTTTTGAAACAGGTTTACATAATCATCAAGAAGCACTTTGACAGAAGGGAGGGACGTTAGTCCCTTTTCTTTTTTGCCAAATTGTCAGCCAGCTTCTCGGCTGCTTCCGTGAGTACTTTTTGTGATGCCGGAGACAGTTCACTGTAAGTTTTGACTATCTCCAAAATTACACTGTAAAAAGCGTTGTCTTTTCCTTCTTCTAACAGATCTGAAACAATACCAGCTATTTCCTCATCTTCTGAGAGTTGCTGATACATCTCTCCATCACCTGTTTTCAGCCATTCTTCACTGACATTGAACTCACGGCATATCGCCCGACTCATTTGTTCCGTGAGATTTCTCTTTTCTTTTTCAATATTGGAGATTGCCACTTTGGTCACTCCGAGCTTATTTCCGAATTGTTCCATTGTCATTTCTAAGCTTTTTCGGATTTCTTTGACACGCTCACCTTGCGTCATTCATTCGCCTCCCTTCATTGTATTTTCTGAAATAAGGATAACACTGTACGAGCAAAAAGTCAACAAAAAAAGTTAGCAAAGCTAACAAAAAGCACTTGACAATGTTCTCGAAGATTACTATAATGTAATCAACGATAACGAAGCAAGCAAAACACAGGAGGTAAATAAAATGTACGAAACAGTAAAAGTTGTTAAGGGTTACGAAATCAAAAGAATGAAAGGAACACGCGGAGCCTATCACGTAAACGTGCGTGAGGGCAAAGGGTTCAGAGAGTTTCATACTTTTAGAACCATCAAAGCAGCAACTGAATTTATTGAAACAACTTTATAAATAAAGCCGAAACGGGGCACAGTCCCTGTCCGATCACGATGGCAACGTGGTCGCCGATGATGGCAAGCCAATACAGAAAGGAGAGAATCGGATGAAAGAAACGAAAAAGAAGCTGTTGCAGGAAACAGTTACGATTCTGAAAAAGCTGGACAAAGAAAGCCTGGCAATCATCAGAAGCAACGCAGAGATCCTGAGAGCCAGAGACGCTCTCGAAGAACAGAAAGCGGGGTAAGGAAATGTTGAAACCATTAGCAATCCTGTTGTTGTTCTGGATCGTGATTTTGACGATGAATGAATAGGAAAGTGAGGTGGCAAAATGGAAGAACTTAAAAAAATGCTTCTGGAAGTACTCCGGGAGTGCAAGCAGCCAGAATTCCCGCCTGAACCGGTACCCACAAGGGTAGCCGCAAAGGTTCTGGGAGTGGAACAGAGCACAGTGATCAACCGAATGGAGTCCGGTGAGCTGGATATCGGGCTGGTGTTCAGATCGAAGCCGACCAAAAGAGGGCAGGCAAGTCGAAGAAGTACATACATCAGTCCCAAAAAGTTATACGAGCTGACCGGGTTCGTATGGAAAGGAGACAAGCAATGAAAAGAAGAGAAACAGAAGTAACAGAAGAAGCGGAAGAAACAACAGGAGCGGCTGTACTCGCCCCGATCGTAGCCACAGCGGCAGCAATATTTGCCTTCTGGTGGCTGGGAAAATACAGTGTAATCTGCGAACGCGATATTATCGGTACTTCCATCACAGTATGGTGTGCGGTACTGATCTGTGTGCTGATGTTGGTGAGCAAGGAGGAAGCAGAATGAAAAAATATGAATTAACAGAGGAAACGGTCACAGTTTACGGGAAAACACTGTACCGGATCAGAGCAGTGCGTGATTTCGGGTCTGTCAAAACTGGAGAGTTCGGCGGATACATCGAGAAAGAGGAAAATCTTTCACATTTCGGCAATGCGTGGGTTTCTGGCAATGCGTGGGTTTTCGACAATGCAAGGGTTTACGACAATGCGTGGGTTTTTGGCAATGCGTGGGTTTTCGACAATGCAAGGGTTTACGACGATACGTGGGTTTACGGCAATGCAAGGGTTTACGACAATGCGTGGGTTTTTGGCAATGCGTGGGTTTCTGGCAATGCGTGGGTTTTCGACAATGCGTGGGTTTGTGGCGATGCAAAAGTTTACGGCGATGCGTGGGTTTCTGGCAACGCAGAAGTTTTCAATACGAGGCATTTCTTTGTACAAGGACCGATCGGAAGCCGAAATGGATTTATTACATTTTACAGGACTAAGGATAATACGGTAGAAGTAAGATGTGGCTGCTTTTCGGGAAGCCTCCAGAAATTTGTTGATAGAGTGGAGGAAACGCATGGAGGCAGTAGATACGAAAAGGAATATAAGCTTGCAGCGGAACTGGCAAAAGTATGTATCCGTCTGGAGGGGGAAAGCAGATGATCTGGGTAAATGAAGGACGCGACCAGGAAGCCAGAGCCATCCTAGAACTGGCCGGGATTGATTCGGACAAGTACCGGATCTGGCACCATAACAGCAGCTATGTGCATGCAATAAATGAAGAGACGAAAGAATCGGTGATCGTTGAGAAAGCG
>OGIO01002616.1_pt1 | contig 10210 bp, 9 predicted proteins | sample 1571841 | NCBI WGS metagenome assembly OGIO01 (sample SAMEA2582111, study PRJEB24529) | metagenome | biome: Human gut stool | place: China | collected 2011
ACCGCAAGACTGCTTTTTCGTTTACAACAACTCCGATTGTTTCCTTAACAATTTGACGAAATATTTGGCTGGCTTTCCCTATTTTACAGGCATCCCAGCTTTGCAGATTCCTGCTTGACTTTTCTTGTGGAATGAGTATAGACATTCATTGTGGTACTGACATCTGAGTGTTCTATAATTCCTGCACAGTCTTTGGTGCAGCTCTGTTTGCCAGAAGGTTACTTGCGTAGGTGTGACGTTTGTATTATCCATCCCGGAAGCATTATTACTTCTGGAATTTTTCTACAATATAAAGAAAAATGCAGATTACTAACACAAGTAATAGTGAAAAACATTTTTATATTGTTTATTATAATTATAGAGAACATATGGGGCACGAGAAAAGGCGATTATAAATTGAAATCAGAGAGTGATCCAATAGAATTTCTTTGTTGTTGTATTGCGATTCCTCTAGGGTTACTCATTGTAGTAGCAACATTTTGGAGTATGTTTGGAAAGAGTTCAAATAAAGAAAAGAATAAAAACTAGGAGGAAAAGGTATGATTTGCAAAAATTGTTCAGCACAAATTCCGGATGGTAGTAAATTTTGTACAGTATGTGGGCATAAAATAGTGGTAGAACCATTTGTTGCTTCAAAACCGCAGTAACCTTAGCTTTGCAGTGTAGAATAGAAGTATCCTGATAAGTATAAAGTGTTTTAACTTTGCAACTTGTCAGGATATTTTCTTGTGTTTTCTGTGCTGAAAAAGTAATATTAATAGTGAGTTGTATGTGGCTTGTATTTGTAATGGATTGCGTGGATATAAAAGAGAGGGATTAGAAATGAGAAAAGAAAGTACATTATGTTACATTGAACAGGATAACAAATACCTGATGCTTCATCGTGTTGTGAAGAAAAATGATGTGAATAAGGATAAATGGATTGGAGTGGGAGGACATTTTGAGCATGGAGAAAGCCCGGAAGAGTGTCTGCTTAGAGAGGTTAAAGAAGAGACAGGGTATACGCTGACATCGTGGAAATATCGCGGGATTGTAACATTTGTCTATGGAGAAGATGTCATTGAATATATGTCGCTTTATACGGCAGATGCATTTACGGGAGTGCCGATAGAATGCGATGAAGGTGTTCTTGAATGGGTTGAAAAAGATAGAATCAAAGAATTGAACTTATGGGAAGGAGACCGTGTTTTCTTTCGATTGTTGGACGAGAGGGAAGACTTCTTTTCGTTGAAATTAGTATATAACAAATCCGATGTGTTGGAATATGCAGCGCTCGACGGCATACCAATGGAGCTTTTTGATGTTATTAATCCGGATGGTAGTAAAACGGGAGTTGTAAAAGAACGTGGGGTGGCACACCGCGAGGGGGCGCTTCATGCAACTGTTCATACATGGATCGTCAGACAAAATGACAAGAGCGGTTATGATGTACTATTGCAGAAGAGAAGTCTTTGTAAGGACTCTAATCCGGGAAGTTATGACATTTCTTCAGCAGGACATGTGGATGCAGGAGATGAGACTCTCGAAAGTGCTCTGAGAGAATTGCGGGAAGAACTGGGAATTGAGGCGACGGAAGATGATTTGACAGAGGTTGGAGTTCATAGAGGACAGTTTGAAGCTGTATTTCATGGAAGACTATTCAAAGATAACGAATTGAGTACGGTTTACCTTTATCAGAAACCGGTTGATATTACAACGCTTACATTACAAGAGTCAGAAGTATCCGAAGTTATTTGGATGGATTTTTCAGAGTGCAGAGAAAAGATTAAAAATAAATCGTTACCGAACTGTATTTATCTGGAAGAATTTGATATGATTGGAGAGAAACTCGGAATACTGTCTGAGAAAAATATATAGTAGGAGAGCAAGATGAGTATATTAAATGTAGAACATTTATCACATGGATTTGGAGATCGTGCGATTTTTTCGGATGTATCATTCCGTCTTTTGAAGGGCGAGCACATCGGTCTGGTGGGGGCTAATGGTGAAGGAAAATCCACATTTATGAGTATTGTTACCGGAAAATTGCTGCCGGATGAAGGGAAAGTAGAATGGGCGAAAAATGTGCATGCAGGATATTTGGATCAGCATGCAGTTTTAAAAAGCGGGATGACGATTCGCGAAGCATTAAAAGCAGCGTTTGATCCGCTTTTGCAAAAAGAACAGAGAATGAATGAAATCTGTGATATGTTAGGAACAGCAGATGATGAGCAGATGACGGAGCTTATGGAGGAACTTGGAACAATCCAAGATGAGCTGACACTGCATGATTTTTATACAATCGATGCAAAAGTAGAAGAGGTGGCAAGAGCGCTGGGACTGCTTGATCTGGGGCTTGAGCGGGATGTAACAGATTTAAGTGGGGGTCAGAGAACAAAAGTGCTCCTGGCAAAACTGCTTTTAGAAAAACCAGATATCCTTTTGTTAGATGAGCCGACAAACTACCTGGATGAGGAACATATTGTCTGGCTGAAACGATATTTATTGGATTATGAAAATGCATTTATATTGATCTCGCATGACATTCCGTTTTTGAATGATGTGGTAAATATTATTTATCACATGGAGAATCAGGAATTGAATCGTTATGTCGGAGATTATGATCATTTTCAAGAAGTTTATGCAGTAAAAAAAGCACAGCTGGAAGCTGCATATCGTCGTCAGCAGCAGGAAATCAGTGAACTGAAAGATTTTGTGGCGCGTAATAAAGCACGCGTTTCTACAAGAAATATGGCTATGTCACGCCAGAAAAAACTGGATAAGATGGATGTAATCGAATTAGCGGCAGAGAGACCGAAGCCACAGTTTAAATTTCAGTATGGAAGAACTCCTGGAAAAATTTTATTTGAGACAGAGAATCTTGTTACAGGATATGATGAGCCATTGTCAAAACCATTGAATTTTTCTATGGAGCGCGGTAATAAAATTGCTCTGGTAGGAACGAACGGTATTGGAAAAACTACATTGTTGAAGAGTATTTTAGGGCTGATTCCTTCACTGTCCGGAAAGTGTGAGTTGGGTGAAAATTTACAGATTGGTTATTTTGAACAGGAAGTAAAAGGGGATAACCGAAATACCTGTATTGAGGAGATTTGGGAAGAATTCCCTTCGTTTACTCAATATGAAGTGCGTTCTGCACTGGCAAAATGTGGATTGACGACAAAGCATATTGAAAGTCAAGTGAGGGTACTTAGCGGAGGAGAGCAGGCAAAAGTGCGTCTTTGTAAGCTGATGAACAGAGATACGAATATTTTGCTTTTAGATGAGCCGACGAATCATTTGGATGTGGATGCAAAGGATTCATTAAAGAAAGCATTACAGGAATATCGGGGAAGCATTTTGCTAATTTGTCATGAACCGGAATTTTACAAAGATGTAGTAAATGATGTCTGGGATATGAGCCGCTGGACAACAAAAGTTTTCTGATAGATTTGCGGGGATAAGAGTGATTTTTCGAAGTGTCTGTGCCGGGTAACTAATAAGTACTTATTAGAATGTATTGATGGTGAGCATATTGAACTTAAAAAATTTCATAGTTATAATAAGAGTATGCGAAAAAATGAAAATTAAGTTTGAAAACAAAGGAGAATCATCAATGAAAATGTTATCCATTGAACAGGAACTGAAGAATAACACTTATCCGGGAAGAGGAATCATCCTTGGAAAAAGTGAAGATGGTACAAAAGCTGTAGCAGCTTATTTTATTATGGGGAGAAGTGAGAACAGCCGTAATCGTGTGTTTGTGGAAGATGGGGAAGGTATCCGCACACAGGCGTTTGATCCATCCAAATTGACAGATCCAAGTCTGATTATTTATGCACCGGTACGTGTGCTTGGAAACAAAACAATTGTTACAAACGGAGATCAGACAGATACAATTTACGAGGGAATGGATAAACAGCTTACATTCGAACAGTCTCTTCGTTCACGTGAGTTTGAGCCGGACGGACCGAATTATACACCACGTATTTCAGGTGTGATGCATTTGGAAGACGGAAAGTATAACTATGCAATATCTATTTTGAAAAGTAATAATGGTAATCCGGAAAGCTGTAATCGTTATACATTTGCATACGAGAATCCGGCAGCAGGTGAGGGACATTTTATTCATACATATATGCATGATGGTAATCCGCTTCCAAGCTTTGAAGGAGAGCCAAAGTTAATTGGAATTCCAAATGATATGGAGAGTTTTACAGAGTTGTTATGGAACAGCCTGAATGAAGAAAATAAAGTTTCATTATTTGTCCGCTACATCGATATTGAGACAGGAAAATACGAGACAAAGATTGTAAATAAAAATAACTAAATAATATCAGAACTGTGAAATACAATTAGTAAGAGGAGCAGATAAGATGAAAGAATTAGAATTAAAATATGGTTGTAATCCAAATCAGAAACCTTCAAGAATTTATATGGCTGACGGAAGTGAACTTCCAATCCAGGTATTATGCGGACGTCCGGGATATATTAACTTCCTGGATGCATTTAATGGCTGGCTGCTTGTATCAGAATTGAAAAAGGCAACAGGTCTTCCTGCAGCAACATCATTTAAACATGTTTCACCGGCAGGAGCAGCAGTGGGACTTCCATTAGATGAGACACTTGCAAAAATTTACTGGGTAGATGACCTTGGAGAACTTTCTCCGCTGGCATCAGCATATGCAAGAGCAAGAGGAGCAGATAGAATGTCTTCATTCGGTGATTTTATTGCACTTTCTGATGTGTGTGATGTAGATACAGCAAGATTGATCAAGAGAGAGGTCTCAGATGGTGTAATCGCACCTGGATTTGAGCCGGAAGCATTGGAATTGTTGAAACAGAAGAAAAAAGGAAATTACAATGTTATTCAGATCGATCCAAATTACGTGCCGGCTCCATTGGAACATAAAGAAGTATTTGGAATTACATTTGAACAGGGAAGAAATGAGTTGAAGATTGATGATGAGTTTTTCTCAAATGTTGTAACAGATAATAAGGAAATTCCTGATTCAGCTAAGATGGACCTTGCAATTTCTATGATCACATTAAAATATACACAGTCAAACTCTGTATGTTACGTAAAGGGCGGACAGGCAATCGGTATCGGAGCAGGACAGCAGTCTCGTATTCATTGTACACGTCTGGCAGGACAGAAGGCAGACAACTGGTGGCTTCGTCAGTCTCCACAGGTTCTGGGACTTCAGTTTAAAGATGGAATCGGACGTGCGGATCGCGATAATGCAATCGATCTCTATATTGGAGAAGAATATATGGATGTTCTTGCAGATGGTGTTTGGGAGAATACATTTAAAGAAAAACCAGCAGTATTTACAAGAGAAGAAAAACGTGCATGGCTGGATAAGATGACAGATGTTTCGCTTGGTTCGGATGCATTCTTCCCATTTGGAGATAATATCGAACGAGCTCATAAAAGTGGTGTAAAATATATTGCACAGCCTGGTGGCTCAGTGAGAGATGACAACGTAATTTCAGTATGTAATAAATATGGCATGGCAATGGCATTTACAGGAATTCGTTTATTCCACCATTAAAATATACTAAAAATAAAAAAGAATGTGCTTTGGTACATTCTTTTTTTGTGCCGTGGGACTGGAAAAAACGAGGGTAATGTGGTATAGTCACTACTATATGGAGGAAACACTATGGTATTAGAGACGAGAAGTCCTGAACAGACATTTCAGATTGGTGTTGAACTGGCAAAGAAAGCCATACCGGGACAAGTATTTACTTTGACAGGAGATCTAGGCGTTGGCAAAACTGTATTTACACAGGGATTTGCACATGGATTAGGAATCACAGAGCCTGTGAACAGTCCGACATTCACAATTGTTCAGGTTTATGAGGGTGGACGGCTTCCATTTTATCATTTTGATGTATATCGTATTGGTGATGTAGAAGAGATGGATGAAGTCGGTTTTGATGAATATGTGATGGGGGAAGGCGTATCGCTGATAGAATGGGCGAATTTGATTGAAGAGATACTTCCTGAAAGACGTACAGAGATCATTATTGAAAAAGATCTTCAGGAAGGATTTGAGTATCGGAGAATTACGATAGAAGAACGATAAAAACACATTTGGGAAAAGGTCAGCATTGTCTGACCTTTCTTGGTTAGCAATAAACACTTAACGAGGTGACAGGAGGAGCATATGAGAGTACTGGCAATTGACAGCTCAGGAATGACTGCAACAGTGGCAGTTGTAGAAGATACGCAAACAATTGCGGAATATACAGTAAATTTTAAAAAGACACATTCACAGACATTGTTGCCGATGATCGATACAATGGGGAAGATGATAGAACTTGAACTGAAATTAATAGATGCGATTGCTGTAGCAGGAGGACCGGGTTCTTTTACAGGTCTTCGAATTGGGTCAGCTACGGCAAAAGGATTGGGACTGGCATTGGAGAAACCATTGATACACGTGCCAACAGTAGATGGACTTGCGTATAATCTTTACGGGTGCCAGGATATTATTTGCCCTATTATGGATGCAAGAAGAAAGCAAGTTTATACAGGGATGTACACATTTGCAAGAAGAGAAGTGGAAGGAAGTAAGGAGACAGAACTGGTACTGGATGTATTAGAAGCACAGAATGCATCTCCAATAGAAGAATTGATAGAACGTCTGAATATACATGGAAGACCGGTTGTATTTCTCGGAGATGGCGTGCCGGTATATCAGGATGTAATCAAAGAAAAGATGCGTGTACCATTTTCTTTTGCACCTGCGAGTGCGAACCGTCAGAGAGCAGCTGTAGTCGGAGCTCTTGGAATTCAGTATTATAAAGAGGGAAAATTTGAGACGGCAATGGAACATCAGCCGGACTATCTGCGTGTATCACAGGCGGAAAGAGAACGTGCGGAAAAAGAACGCAAGGCTGTTGTATCGATTCGTCAGATGAAAGTAGAAGATGCGGCAGCAATCGCAGAGATGGAACATCAGACATTTTCAGATGCTTGGAGTGAGAAGGCGATTCTTGATACACTTCGTAATCCAAAAACAATTTGTCTTGTAGCAGAAAAAATTGGGAAGATTGTAGGATATTGTATTGTCTATACAGCAGATGATGAGGCTGATATTGCCAGAATCGCAGTCTTAAAAGAATCAAGAAGATTTGGTGTCGCATCAGAATTGATACATGCATTAGATGTAATCTGCTGGGAGAACCAGATACAGATTATTATGTTGGATGTTCGTGTCAGCAATGACGATGCAAGAGCATTTTACGAAAAGCATGGCTTTACACAGGACGGAATCCGTGAAAATTATTATAAAAATCCAATTGAAGATGCGATTTTAATGAGTCGTGCGGTGATACCAACGAAAAAATAGAGCGTAGAAATAGAGGAATAATATGTTAGATGTATGTTTACTTGGCTGTGGCGGGATGATGCCACTGCCATATCGTTGGCTGACTTCCCTGATGACCAGATTTAATGGAAGCAGTTTGCTGATCGATTGTGGCGAGGGAACACAGATTGCAATAAAAGAAAAGGGCTGGAGTTTTAAACCGATTGATGTAATTTGTTTTACTCATTATCACGGTGATCATATTAGTGGTTTACCGGGATTGTTACTGACAATGGGAAATGCGGACCGAACAGAACCGCTGACCTTAATCGGACCAAAAGGCTTGGAGAGAGTTGTAAATGCCCTCAGGGTAATTGCACCGGAATTACCATTTCCAATTTATTACAAAGAAATTGAAGGTGCAGAACAGACTTTTGAGATGAATGGATACAGGCTTAAGGCGTTTCGTGTAAATCATAATGTACTCTGTTACGGATATACATTGGAAATCGATCGTGCCGGAAAATTTGATCCTGTCCGTGCAAAAGAACAGAATATTGAACAGAAATATTGGAGTTTGTTGCAGAAGGGTGAAACGATAGAGACGGAAGGTCGTGTGCTGACTCCGGACATGGTGCTTGGACCAGCCAGAAAAGGAATTAAGCTGACTTATACAACGGATACAAGACCGACAAAATCAATTCGTGAAAATGCGGTGGATTCGGATTTGTTTATTTGTGAAGGAATGTACGGAGAGAAAGAAAAGGCAGCAAAAGCTGTTGAATATAAGCATATGACATTTTATGAGGCAGCAGAGCTTGCAAAAGAAGCAAATGTAAGAGAAATGTGGTTGACACATTATAGTCCGTCGCTTACGCATCCGGAGATGTATATGGATGAGGTGCGTAAGATTTTTCCGGCGTCTAAGGCGGGAAAAGACAGGATGTCTGTAGAAATGAAATTTGACTAGGAGAAAATTATGAGGGAAATACAGGATATTAATATTTTGGCAATAGAAAGCTCCTGCGATGAAACTGCAGCAGCAGTAGTGCATAATGGAAGAGAAGTACGATCTAATATTATTTCTTCTCAGATTGACCTGCACAAATTGTATGGTGGAGTCGTGCCGGAAATTGCCTCCAGAAAGCATATTGAAAAAATTAACCAGGTAATTGAAGAAGCATTGAAAGAAGCGGATACAACATTGGATGAAATCGATGCAATCGGAGTGACTTACGGACCGGGGCTTGTGGGAGCTCTGTTAGTTGGCGTTGCAGAAGCAAAGGCAATCGCATTTGCAAAGAATAAACCATTGATTGGAGTACATCATATAGAAGGTCATATTTCTGCAAATTATATTGAACATCCAGATTTAGAGCCGCCATTTTTGTGCCTGGTAGTATCTGGCGGACATACACATCTTGTATGTGTAAAGGAATATGGAAAGTATGAAATCTTAGGCGGAACACGCGATGATGCAGTTGGAGAAGCCTATGATAAAGTGGCACGTACAATTGGTTTGGGGTATCCGGGAGGACCGAAGATTGAAAGAATTGCACGTGAAGGAGATCCAAATGCGATTGTATTTCCAAAAGCACGAATTGAAGGATCGCCATATGATTTTAGCTTTAGCGGATTGAAATCAGCTGTCTTAAACTATATCAATGGATGCCAAATGAAAGGACAGGAATATAATCCGGCAGACATTGCGGCATCATTTCAGAAGGCAGCAATTGATGCATTGGTAGAGAAATCTATGAAAGCAGTAGATGAATTTGACATGTATAAGTTTGCGATAGCAGGCGGAGTGGCATCGAATGGTGCGCTGCGTCAGGCAATGGAAGAGGCATGTGCAAAACGTGATATGAAATTTTATTATCCGTCTCCGATTTTCTGTACAGATAATGCAGCAATGATCGGTGCGGCGGCATATTATGAATATCTTGCAGGAACAAGACATGGATGGGATTTGAATGCCGTGCCAAATCTGAAGCTTGGAGAACGATGATATAAAGTAGGGAATAAAGAGGAGAATCTTGAAATGGTAAAGAAACATTGTACAGCAATCGTATTGGCAGCAGGACAGGGAAAAAGGATGGGAACAAAAGTACATAAACAATATCTATTGTTACAGGATAAACCGGTGCTGTATTATTCATTACAGACATTTCAAGATTCGGCTCTTATAGATGAAATTTATCTTGTTACCGGACAAGGAGAGGAATCCTATTGTGAAGAACAGATTGTAAGACCATATGGCTTTACTAAAGTGACACATATTGTGGAAGGCGGAGCAGAACGTTATAATTCCGTATGGAATGCATTAAAGCATGTAGAGGATGGATATGTATTCATTCATGATGGCGCACGCCCGTTTATAAGTGAAGAGATAATAGAACGTGCATATGAAGCTGTTCAGAGTTGTAATGCATGTGTTGTTGGCATGCCGGTAAAGGATACAATAAAGATTGCGGATGATCATGCAAATGTTGCTGAAACTCCGGACAGAAGTAAAGTATGGATGGTGCAGACACCACAGGTTTTTCATGTTGGGCTGGTGAAAGAAGCATATAGATGTTTAATGGAACAAGAAGAGACGAATGTAACGGATGATGCGATGGTAGTAGAAACATTTACGGGGCATTCTGTAAGATTAGTGCAAGGAAGCTATGAAAATATTAAAATCACAACGCCGGAAGACTTGGAAATAGGCGAGGTTTTTGCTGGAAAATATGGAAAATAAATAATTTTTCAAAAAAGTTTAAAAAAGTTTTGAAAAAGTGTTGACATAATATAAACCATGTGATAGTATACTACTTGTCGCGAACGACATAAAACAAAAAGCGACGAAACAGAATATGGAGAGGTATCGAAGTGGTCATAACGAGGCGGTCTTGAAAACCGTTTGTCCG
>OGIO01002617.1_pt1 | contig 10208 bp, 10 predicted proteins | sample 1571841 | NCBI WGS metagenome assembly OGIO01 (sample SAMEA2582111, study PRJEB24529) | metagenome | biome: Human gut stool | place: China | collected 2011
AGTTGCATTACATATGATCGCAGAAGTACAGAAGAGAGGCGGAATTGCCGGATTTGTAGATGCAGAGCACGCATTGGATCCTGTTTATGCAAAGAATATAGGTGTTGATATCGACGAGTTATATATTTCGCAGCCGGACAGCGGAGATCAGGCACTTGAGATCGCTGAGACGATGGTGCGTTCAGGAGCGATGGATATTATTGTTATTGACTCTGTAGCAGCATTAGTTCCGAGACAGGAGATTGAAGGGGATATGGGTGACAGTCATGTCGGTCTGCAGGCAAGATTAATGTCACAGGCGTTGAGAAAACTGACACCGGTTATCAGTAAGTCTAATTGCGTTGTTATTTTTATCAATCAGTTGCGAGAAAAAGTTGGAGTTATGTTCGGTAATCCAGAGACAACAACAGGTGGTCGTGCGTTGAAGTTTTATGCTTCTGTGCGTATGGATGTGCGTCGTATTGAGACATTAAAGCAAAGCGGTGAGATGGTAGGTAACCGTACCCGAATCAAGATTGTGAAGAATAAGATTGCACCTCCGTTTAAAGAGGCAGAATTTGATATTATGTTCGGAAAAGGAATTTCTAAATCAGGGGATATTCTGGACCTTGCAGCAAACTGTGATGTTGTGAAGAAGAGTGGTGCATGGTATGCTTATGAAGGAGAGAAAATCGGACAGGGACGTGAAAACGCAAAATCTTTCCTGGAAGCAAACCCAGAGATTATGGATGAAATCGAGAAAAAGGTAAGAACACACTATCATCTTGGGGCAGAATATGCAGAAGATGCTTCAGAGGATCTGAAGTTAAAAAAAGCTCCTGCTGATGTAGAAAAAGTGGAAAGTCCGGAAGAAAAATAAGATGCAGGTAACAAAAGTAGAAGCACTGACAAAGACAAAGTGGAAGGTGGAACTGGATGGCCAGTTCGCCTTCGTTTTGTATAAGAAAGAAATATCACGATTTGGAATTGAAGTGAATGGAGAACTCAGTGAAGAATTGTATGAACAGATTAAGAAGAATGTCGTGTTAAAAAGGGCAAAATTGCGGGCGATGCATTTGCTGACAGATATGGCAAGGACAGAATCACAATTGAGGGATAAACTAAAAAGAAATATGTATCCGGAAGATGTGATATCACAAGCAATCGCATATGTAAAATCATTTGGTTATATCAATGATGAAGCATATATTGAAAATTTTATACAAAGCAAACGAGAAACAAAAAGCAGAAAAGAGATTTATGCATTGTTACTTGGAAAAGGAGTGTCATCAGAACAAATTGACCTGGTGTTTGAACAATGTTATGAAAAAAACACAGAGCAAGAGGCAATTTCGCGCCTGATCCGAAAAAGAAATGTGGATATTTTGCATGCTTCCGAGCAAGAATTACACAAATTATATGGTTATCTTGCACGAAAAGGATTTCAATATGATGATATCCGTCAAGTGATACAAAACTATAAGGACAATGCTTGACAGAATTGTGAAAACAGTATAAAATTTATATGTTGTATTTATGAGAAAAAATGTACAATGAAAATTTAATAAGGAGGTGCTCCTGTGCAATTAATAAGTATAATTATTGCTATAGCCCTCGCGTTGATAGTTGGGATTGTTACTCACTTTGTTACGATTTCCAATTTAAAGAAGGATGCAGATTCTAAAATTGGAAATGCAGAATCAAAGGCAAGAGAGATAATCGATGATGCCGTTAAAACTGCTGAAACAACGAAAAAAGAAGCTCTTTTGGAAGTGAAGGAAGAGTCTATAAAGACAAAGAATGAACTTGAGAAAGAGACAAAGGAAAGAAGAGCCGAATTGCAGTCTTATGAAAAACGTGTGCTTGCAAAAGAAGCGTCAGTTGACAAAAGAACAGAGGCAATCGGACAGCGCGAAGCAAGGTTTACAGCGAAGGAAGAACAGCTCAGACAGAAAGAACTGAAAGTGGAAGAGCTGAATCAAAAAAGAGTACAGGAACTGGAACGAATCTCAGGACTTACCTCCGAACAAGCAAAAGAATATCTGTTAAAAACTGTGGAAGATGATGTGAAGCATGATACAGCTAAGATGATCAAAGACTTGGAGACACAGGCAAAAGCGGATGCTGACAAGAAAGCAAAAGAATATGTTGTCAGTGCCATTCAGCGTTGTGCAGCAGATCATGTAGCTGAGACAACAATTTCTGTTGTACAGCTTCCAAGCGATGAAATGAAAGGAAGAATTATCGGACGTGAGGGACGTAATATCCGTACCCTTGAGACGTTGACAGGTGTAGAACTGATTATTGATGATACACCGGAAGCGGTTGTATTGTCCGGATTTGATCCAATTCGTCGTGAAATTGCAAGAATTGCTCTGGAAAGATTGATCGTAGATGGACGTATCCATCCGGCAAGAATTGAGGAGATGGTGGAAAAAGCACAAAGAGAAGTAGAAACAATGATCCGAGAAGAAGGAGAGGCTGCAGCACTGGAAGTTGGTGTAACAGGTATCCATCCGGAATTGATTCGCTTACTTGGACGTATGAAGTTCAGAACAAGTTACGGACAGAATGCATTAAAACATTCTGTAGAAGTAGCACAGCTTTCAGGTTTATTAGCCGGGGAGATTGGTCTGGATGTTCGTATGGCAAAACGTGCAGGTCTATTACATGATATCGGTAAATCAATTGATCATGATGTAGAAGGATCTCATATTCAGATCGGTGCTGATCTTTGTAGAAAATACAAAGAATCCGCAACTGTTATCAATACAGTAGAGTCTCATCATGGAGATACAGAACCACAAACTTTGATTGCATGTGTGGTTCAGGCAGCAGACACAATTTCTGCAGCGAGACCGGGAGCAAGAAGAGAGACAATCGAAACATATACAAACAGATTAAAACAATTAGAAGAGATTACAAACCAGTTTAAAGGGGTTGATAAATCTTTTGCTATTCAGGCAGGTAGAGAGATTCGAGTAATGGTAGTTCCAGAACAGGTAACCGATGATGATATGGTACTTATGGCTAGAGATATTGCAAAACAGATTGAATTTGAATTAGAATATCCGGGTCAGATTAAAGTAAATGTAATTCGTGAATCACGTGTTACAGATTATGCAAAATAACAGATAATCGGACTGTTTTATAAAAGTATGACCCTTGTCGTAAGACAAGGGTTTCTTTGTATATCCGAGGTGCAGAATATTTACCCGGTACATGGAAAGGAGAGATAAAATGAGCGAACATTTTAAAAGATTAAAAAGAGAATTAAAATTTAAAGGCGCGATTATTGATTTTTATCAGGATACGATGGAGATTGATGGGAATCATACAGCAACCTGGGATTTTATTAACCACAAAGGAGCTGCGGCTGTTGTTCCTGTTACAAAAGAAGGAAAAATTCTGATGGTAAGACAATACCGTAATGCATTAGATCGATATACATTGGAGATACCTGCAGGCGCATTGGATGCGGTAGATGAACCAGGAATCGAATGTGCATCAAGAGAACTGGAAGAAGAGACGGGATATAAGAGTAACAATTTAGAATGGCTTATCACTCTTAGAACAACAGTAGCATTTTGTAATGAAAAAATAGAAGTATTTGTAGCAAGAGATTTGATTCCATCACATCAACATCTGGATGAAGATGAATTTATCGATTTGAAAGAGTATACATTGGATGAATTGAAAGAAAAAATCTTTTCAGGAGAAATCGAAGATTCAAAAACAGTATCTGCTTTGATGGCGTATGCAGTAAAATTTCATCAATAAGAATAAAGTATGTAGTTAAAATGCCCGGCATATAATGGAGTATCAATTATGAAAAACAGGAGGAATATCTGTGAGATCACTTCAGGTGAAAAAGCAACTTTTAGCTTTTTTTATGCCAGGCTTTTTAATTGGTATTTTATATGCCAATTGCTTTTTGAAACAGACAATAGTAGATACGAATCTTTTTGATATTGAAATTTTAAAGAAGTATACAGAAATAAACTCATTTGGAAACATTTATTTCCTCTATATTGTCCAAATCCGTCTAATTCCGTTTGCGTTATTAATGGCATTGGCATTTACAAAAATAAAGAAGCTGTTAATGCCGATTGTGGTCAGTGGCAGTGCGTTTTCGATTGGAATATTACTGACAGTTGCAGTTATAAAAATGGGAATGAAAGGAGTTTTACTTTGTATTGTATCCGTAATTCCTCAAACGATATGTTATGTGCCGGCATATTTAGTTTTATTGATATACTGTATGCAATATCCGAGCGGACAGTGGAGCCGACAGAAAACAGTTTTTGTCTTTGGCATGTTGATGATAGGGATGATGATAGAGGCATATCTGACGCCGGTAATAATAAGAAGTATTTTAAGGCAGTACTAAAAAGTATGGTAGCTTCATGTAAATTAAAATGCATGAAACTACCATATTTTTTATTGGTTTATAGAAAACCAGTGATAGATAAGAAGAATGCAAAGAAGACTGACAAGTAATTGACTGCTGAGCAGTCCCCATAAATAACCTTGTATTCCAAAGAGCGGGATGATATAAAAAACACTGAGAATTCTTACAGACAAGCCGAATGTATTAATTAGAAATGTCCATCCTGTTTTACCCAGACCATTTATAATACTTAAAAAAGAAGAATTTACATACAAGAAAGGGCAAATCCAGGAAAGCGTTACAATAAAATTTCCGGCTGAATCACTATGAAAAAGAATATTTCCGAGTAAATGACCAAAAAGCAGAAAGCATAAACAGGAGAATAAACCAAGAGAAAAACAAAATCTGCTTACTTTTTTTATAATTCGTAGTAAAGAAGAAGGATCTTGAGCTGCCTGAATCTCAGCAACAGCGGGCATCAACATAATAGACAATGAACTAGTGACAGCCGTAGGGAAAAGAATGCATGGCAAAGCCATTCCGTTTAATACACCGTAAATCCGAAGAGACTCCGAAGCGGAATACTGAAAACGTCTTAATTGCACAGGGATGGAAATTGCTTCTATACTCTGTAAGAGATTAATTAATACGCGATTGGCAGTGAGTGGAATGGACAAAGATAATAACTCGCGTAAGTGACGGGGAAAATTTTTGCATAGATTAGTTATTGTAGTCAAAGTACAAGAAAAATAATTAAAAATTTGTGCGGCATATGCGGTTGAAAATAATTCACCTATAACAAGACCACTGACGGCTATGGAAATAGATACGGTATGTCCTTTTCGGATTAGAAGGAAGAAAAAAATGTAAACGGATAAAATACGAGTACTTTGTTCTATAAGCTGCGAAATAGCAGGAATCTTAGTTTCCTTAAGACCATAATAATATCCACAGATACAACTGTGAATAGCACAGAAAGGGAAAGCATAGGACAAGATGATTAGCATGTTTTTACAGCGGGAATCATGTAAAAGCCTATCGGCGATAAAGAATGCGTTTTTTTGAATAAAGAAAGTACAAAAAAGGGAAAGAAAGAAAGCGAAAGTTAATCCTGATAATAAAACTTCTTTGGCTTCATCGGGTTTGCCAAGAGCCTGTTTGCGGGCAACGGTACGAGAAAGAGCGGTTTCTATACCAGAAATGGAAAATGAGATGCAAAGTGCATATACAGGGAAAATAAGCTGATAAAGACCGATGCCTTCTTCACCAAAAACACGACTCAAAAAAATACGATAAAAAAATCCTATAAACCGGCTTAGAAAACCAGTTAATGTTAAAATAACTGTTCCGAGAATAATTGATTGCTTTTTAGACATAGAAAACCTTATATAATCACAATTATAAAAAGAAAAAACTGTGATTTCAAAATGCTATTTCTATAAAATATTCAATTCCCTTCCTTGACAGAACAATAGAAAAATGATATTCTACCAATGTAAAATCCTAGCAGAATAATAGGAATTAAAACAGTAGGAAATAAAACACTAGGAAATAGATGCATAAAAAGTCAGAAGGTGATAAATTGAAATTATCTACAAAAGGAAGATATGGACTGCGTGCGCTGATCGATCTGGCACAATATAGTGAGGAGGAGCCTGTTTCTATAACAAGCATTTCCAACAGACAGGGAATCTCAGAACGTTATTTAGAACAGCTTATGGCAAAGCTTAAGAAAGCAGAAATCGTAAAAAGTATACGAGGCGCCGGAGGCGGGTATATATTAGGAAAAGATATGCATGAGATTTCAGTAGGAGATGTATTAAGAGCATTGGAGGGAAGTTTAGATCCGGTAGAATGTTCAGGGCTCAGTGCTGAAGAAGGCTGTTCAGCCTCGGAAAATTGCGTTACCAAATATGTATGGCAAAAGATTAATGACAGTATCAATCAGACGGTAGACAGTATTATGTTAGATCAACTTGTAGAAGAAAGTAAACAGAAATGCTGTGATGCAGGTATGACACAGTCTGGGAAATGTAAGAATTAAGATAAAAAATAAGACAAGATAATAGAACTGGCGGAGGAAATACAATGAGCAGATTAATTTATTTAGATAATGCAGCAACAACAAAAACTGCACCGGAAGTTGTAGAAGCAATGCTTCCATATTTTACAGAACATTATGGAAATCCATCTAGTATTTATGGATTTGCTGCTGCGAACAAAGAAGTGATTACAAAGCAAAGAGAAACAATTGCAAATGTATTGGGTGCAAAAACAAATGAAATTTATTTCACAGCAGGTGGTTCGGAATCCGACAACTGGGCACTGAAAGCAACAGCGGAAGCTTACGAGAAAAAAGGAAAACATATTATCACAAGTAAAATCGAACACCATGCGATTCTGCATACATGTGAATATCTTGAGAAGCGTGGCTATGAAGTGACCTACCTTAATGTAGATGAGAATGGTGTCGTGGATCTGGAAGAACTCAAAGCTGCAATCCGTCCGGATACAATTTTGATTTCAGTTATGTTTGCAAATAATGAGATCGGTACAATTCAGCCAATCAAAGAGATTGGTGAGATTGCACATGAACATGGAATTCTCTTCCATACAGATGCGGTTCAGGCATTTGGACAGGTTTCAATTAATGTAGATGAATGTCATATTGATATGCTTAGTGCAAGTGGACATAAGTTGAATGGACCAAAGGGAATCGGTTTCTTATATATTAGAACAGGTGTTAAAATACGTTCGTTTGTTCATGGCGGTGCACAGGAAAGAAAACGTCGTGCGGGTACAGAGAATGTTCCTGGAATCGTCGGAATAGGAAAAGCAACAGAGCGTGCAATCAGTACAATGAAAGAACGTACTGCAAAAGAAATAGAATTGAGAGATTATCTGATCGAAAGAATTGAAAATGAAATTCCGTATTGCCGCCTTAACGGAGATAGAAAAAAACGTTTACCAAATAATGTGAATTTCAGTTTCCGCTTTGTAGAAGGAGAATCCCTTTTGATCATGCTTGATATGAAAGGTATTTGTGCTTCAAGTGGTTCAGCATGTACATCAGGTTCATTAGATCCATCCCATGTACTTTTGGCAATCGGACTTCCACATGAAATCGCACATGGTTCTTTGAGAATGACATTGAGTGAAGAAGTGTCAAAAGAAGATTTGGATTATGTAGTAGACAACTTAAAAGCAATTGTGGAGAATTTAAGAAAGATGTCTCCATTATATGAGGATTTTGTGAAAAAACAAAATAAATAAAAGATAAGCGAAAGAAAACCAGGAGGAAATATAATATGTATTCAGAAAAAGTTATGGATCATTTTCAACATCCAAGAAATGTAGGAGAAATCGAAAACGCAAGTGGAGTAGGTACAGTAGGTAATGCGAAATGTGGAGATATCATGAGAATTTATCTTGATATTGATGAAAATCAGATCATCCGTGATGTAAAGTTTAAAACATTTGGATGCGGTGCAGCAGTTGCAACAAGCAGTATGGCAACAGAACTTGTAAAAGGTAAAAATATCCAGGAGGCAATGCAGATTACAAACAAAGCAGTTATGGAGGCTCTTGATGGACTTCCACCGGTAAAAGTACATTGCTCACTGCTTGCCGAAGAAGCCATCCATGCAGCACTTTGGGATTATGCAGAAAAAAATGGTATTAAGATTGAAGGACTTGAAAAACCAAAATCAGATATCCATGAAGGTGAAGAAGAGGAAGAAGAGGAATATTAATGAGCACAGTAGTAGTAGGAATGTCCGGAGGTGTGGATTCTTCTGTTGCAGCATATCTGTTGAAAGAACAAGGATATGATGTAGTAGGAGTGACAATGCAGATCTGGCAGGATGAAGAACAGGCTGTACAAGAAGAAAATGGTGGATGCTGCGGGTTGAGTGCAGTAGAAGATGCACGCCGCGTAGCAGCAAATTTGGAAATTCCATATTATGTAATGAATTTCAAACAGGAATTCAAAGAAAATGTGATAGATTATTTTGTGGATGAATATCTTCATGGAAGAACTCCAAATCCGTGTATTGCATGCAATCGATATGTAAAATGGGAGTCCTTGCTGACAAGAAGTCTTTCAATTGGAGCAGATTATATTGCGACAGGACATTATGCGAGAATTGATCAGCTTGAGAATGGCAGATATGCGATTCGGCGTTCTGCTACACTGGCAAAGGATCAGACTTATGCACTGTACAATTTGACACAAGAACAACTGAAAAGAACGTTGATGCCAGTCGGACAGTATTCAAAAGATGAGATTCGCAAGATAGCAGAGAAGATAGGATTATTGGTTGCAAATAAGCCAGACAGTCAGGATATATGTTTTGTGCCGGATGGAGACTATGCTGCTTATATAGAAGAAAATGCAGGTGTAAAAATTCCGGAAGGTAATTTTGTAACATTAGATGGGAAGGTTTTAGGAAAACATAAAGGAATCATTCATTATACAGTGGGGCAACGAAAAGGTCTTGGTCTGTCATTGGGATACCCGGCTTTTGTATTGGAAATTCGTCCGGAGACAAATGAAGTTGTGATTGGAACAAATGAAGATTCAATGACAACCACATTAAAGGCAAACAGGGTGAATTTTATGTCGGTTGAAGATTTGCCGGAACCAAAAAGAGTTTTTGCAAAAATCAGATATAATCATAAAGGTGCCTGGTGTACGGTAGAAAAAACAGGTGAAGATGAGATTACCTGTACATTTGAAGAACCGCAAAGAGCAGTGACCCCGGGACAGGCAGTTGTATTGTATGATGGAGAATATGTACTTGGAGGCGGAACAATCATATGATATTAAGCGACAGCCATATGCACACCATTTTTTCTACAGACAGTGATACGCCGGTGGAAAAAATGATAGATGGTGCAATAGCAAAAGGATTAAGATCAATTTGCATTACAGATCATTTTGATAAAGATTTTCCTTCTGATACAGAATTTGGGAAAGATGCTTTTCAATTCGATTTGGATGAATATATGCATACCATGAAAAAAATACAGAAAGAATATGAAGATAAGATACATATTCGAATTGGAATAGAGCTTGGACTGCAGACTCATTTGCAAGAATTCTATCAAAAACTGACACAACAGTATCCATTTGATTTTGTAATTGGTTCTGTGCATCTGGTAGATGGGAAAGATCCGTACTACAGAGAGGGGTTCGCTGAATTGTCGGACCGCGAATTATATAGAAAAGGATTTGAGAATACTTTAGAAAATCTGCAACATGTAACAGCATTCGATGTGCTGGGGCATTTGGACTATGTAGTGCGTTATGGGACTTACAAGGAAAAAGAATATTCACAGACAGAGTTTTCAGATATTATTGATGAAATTCTAAAACGCGTTATTGAGCTTGGAAAGGGCATTGAGTTAAATACCGCAGGATGGAAATATGGACTTCCGTTTTGTAATCCGCACCCGGATGTGTTGAAAAGATACCGGGAGCTTGGAGGAGAAATCATAACGATTGGAGCGGACGGACATAAGCCGGAACATATTGCATATGATTTCGGAAAGGTAAATGATGTCTTAAAGGCTTGTGGGTTTAAATATTATACAGAATTTGAAGAAAGAAAACCGATTTTTAAACAACTTACATAAAAAACAAACAAAATGGATTTAGGACTTGAATTTTTGTTCTTGTTTTAGTACAATAATCTCAGTTGATGAATCTTTAACAAAGTAATTAAGCTTTGTTAAATGGATATCACCATGATAGACTGTATTACAGTTAACAATTTATATAACTTTAGGAGGAATTAATCATGGCAGTAAAAGTAGCGATTAATGGTTTTGGACGTAT
>OGIO01002618.1_pt1 | contig 10207 bp, 10 predicted proteins | sample 1571841 | NCBI WGS metagenome assembly OGIO01 (sample SAMEA2582111, study PRJEB24529) | metagenome | biome: Human gut stool | place: China | collected 2011
CGTGGTCTATATATAATATACCATCTAAATGGTCATTTTCATGTAGTATTGCTCTTGCAAGAAGTTCTTCTCCCTCAAGGATAAACTCTTCTCCCTTTTCATTAAAGATAGCGATAGCCTCCTTGCCCTCGATTACCAAAATCACTTTAAAGAGTTTACCTTCAGTCTTTTCCGCAACATATACCTCTTGGATCGCTGAATCCGGATAAGATTTTTAATTAAACAATCTATTCATATTAACGTAATCAATAGATATAGAACAACGGATATGCCGAATTTCGCCTATCTACAGATAATCATGACACACAACATCTTATATTTTAGCATTAACATATGGATTCCATGCGGAAACAAATAAAAATCCGCATCCAGCTTCACAGCTACATGCGGACCAAACAAATAACAAACTCTACTTATATGAAAAAACAAATACTACTAACAAATTATTATACGATGACTACTATCAAGGTGACTTCTGAGTCATTTTATAGTATAACAGAAGATTGTTTGAAAAGGTTCACCAGTAATTTCTTTTAGGCTGAGAGTTTTTCTTTTTATCGACTGTTTGAATATAAAACATTTCAAGCTGCAAATTGTTTTACAAACAAAGATAAAAATGATGATTGATCGGTTTGAGGCATGATTAAGAAGTTACTTTCTATATTATTGTTTATGATAATGCTCTTTGCCTTCCGGATGAATGCGGAAGCGGATGAGGAACACTTTTCTAACGGTTCCTATCGTTAGCGCACTAGGATTAACATTAAATGAAAGCGCTTCCGACGCTATGGTTGGTGGAGCGGTTACCCAAAACGACAAATTTCAAGTAAAACACGGCGATTACTCCTAAATATTTAGGGATAATCGCTTTTTTATGAATAGATTTCAAGTAAAAGGAGATCTTGTAGAAATAACCTTAGTGTTGGCCATACGGGATACGTGGCGTCCAATGGTATTGTATGTCAAGGTAGGGTGATCTGCCGTTAATGTTTCAATATGGCCACCAGGCAATAGACCTAATTTAATCAATGCTTGGAAACCATTACAGATACCGAGAACGAGACCATCTTGTTTGTAGAGTAAATTTTCAAGACCTTCTGCAAGATATGGGTTGCGGAATAGGGTGGCCATGAATTTACCAGACCCATCTGGTTCGTCGCCGCCGCTAAAGCCACCAGGGAACATAAGAATTTGAGACTCTGCTAATTTAGCTTTGATTACGTCAATAGATTCTTTTAATTGTTCTGGCGTTTGATTGCGAATCAGTACGATGTCTGCAATAGCACCAGCTCGTTCAAAAGCACGAGCGGAATCGAATTCACAGTTAGTGCCAGGGAATACAGGGATAAGTACCTTTGGTTTAGCACCTAAGGAGGTACTACGAGGTTTTGCGTGTTGATCGTGAATGTAAGCTACCGCTTCACCAGTACCGGATTTTGCTTCCAATGGGAATATATCGGATAATGGTTTTTCGTATGCTTTTTCGATTTCATCAAGTGTTACAGATTGGCCGTTCCATTCGATGACAGGTTTGTCTTGGGTAACTGCAATAACGCGAACGTCGGACAATTCAAGTAAATGGTTAACCGCTGTAATATCTACTTCTACGATGAAAGAACCAATAGCTGGTTGGAAAATAGCTCGTTCTGCATATTTGTCGAACTTAACGCCAATTTTATTGCCGAGAGCCATTTTGGAAACTGCTTCAGGGATGCCACCTTGGTCTACTACATAGGCAGAGTATACGCGGCCTTTTTCAATTTCCTCTTGTAAGATATCACAATTTTCTTTGAAGTGATCCCAGTCAGGTGTATCGTTGTACGTACGAGGTACATCAAAGTATACGAGTCGATGGTTAGGACCTTTTAAATCTTGGCTTACAATATTTTTAACAGGTGCTGTCACAGCTGCGAAGGATACGAGGGTAGGAGGTACCGTTAAATCCATAAATGTACCACTCATAGAATCTTTGCCGCCAATGGCACCGATTTCAAGTTCTTTTTGCGCTTTGTAAGCACCTAGAAGTGCTGCTACTGGTTTACCCCAAGATTCTTTGGAGTGTAAACGTTCAAAGTATTCTTGTAAAGTAAGGTATGCATCTTGACGACGACCACCGAGAGCTACTAGTTTTGCAACGGATAAAAGCACGGCATATTGTGCGCCATGGTATGGACTCCAAGCGGACAATTCAGGTACAAAGCCATGTGTCATGATACTAGCAGTTGTTGTTTCTCCGTGAAGAACTGGTAATTTTGCCACCATACCTTGGGTAGGTGTTTTTTGATATTTACCACCAAATGGCATGAGCACTGTATTGGCCCCAACTGTGCTATCAAAGCGTTCAACAAGGCCTTGTTGAGAAGCAGTGTTTAATGTAGATATTGCTTCGAGCCATTGATCTTTGAAATTGTCGGCACTTGCAGAACCACGGCGGAAATAAGATTTTTCAGTAGGAGCTGTCACTACAGCTTCTTGTTGTTGACTAGCCCCATTTGTATTTAAGAAATCACGACTGATATCGACAATTGTTTCTCCGCGCCATGTCATGATGAGGCGATTTGTATCGGTTACATCGGCAACGATTGTGCATTCAAGATTTTCTTCATCGCAATATTTCATAAATGCATCAACATCGGCTGGTGCAATGACACAAGCCATACGTTCTTGGGATTCGGAAATAGCGAGTTCTGTACCATCGAGACCGTCGTATTTTTTAGGTACTAAGTCAAGGTTGATGGTAACGCCATCTGTTAGTTCACCGATGGCTACGGAGACACCACCAGCACCAAAGTCATTACAACGTTTGATGAGTGTTGTTACCTCAGGGCGACGGAATAAGCGTTGAATTTTACGTTCTGTAAGGGCATTCCCTTTTTGAACCTCTGCACCACATGTAGCGAGGGATTCTAATGTATGTTCCTTAGAAGAACCTGTAGCCCCACCGCAGCCATCACGACCTGTTTTACCACCGAGTAGTACGATGATATCACCTGGTGTTGGTACTTCACGTCGCACTTGATTGCGCGGAGCAGCACCGATAACAGCACCGATTTCCATGCGTTTTGCCACATAACCTGGATGATAGTATTCTTTAACTTCGCCAGTAGCAAGGCCGATTTGGTTACCATAGGAGGAATAGCCACGTGCGGCTTCAACAGTAATTTTCTTTTGTGGTAGCTTGCCTTCTAGTGTATCGGCTAGCGGTGTGCGAGGGTCTCCGCTACCAGTGATGCGCATAGCTTGATATACATAAGAACGGCCACTTAGAGGATCGCGGATACAACCGCCAAGACATGTAGCAGCACCACCAAAAGGTTCGATTTCAGTTGGGTGATTGTGAGTTTCGTTTTTGAATAGCAAGAGCCATTCTTCTTCTTTGCCATCTACATCAACGGGAACGATGATAGTACATGCATTGATTTCTTCCGATTCATCAAGATTAGTAAGACCGCCTGCATGACGCAATTCTTTTACAGCTAATGTGGCCATATCCATGAGAGAACGAGCTTTCACCTTAGTTGTATATAACAAATTGCGACCTTCAGTATATTCTTCTAGTGCTTCCTTGATTGGTTCTGTGAAACGACTCTCTTCGATAGTAATATCTGTTAACTCTGTCATAAATGTAGTATGGCGGCAATGGTCAGACCAATATGTATCGAATAAGCGAATTTCTGTAATCGTTGGATTGCGTTTTTCTACATTCTTGTATTGCTCTTGAATTAATTTGATATCTGCCAATGTCATAGCGAGTCCATATTCGCTAATCATATCTTGTAGTGCATCGTCTGACATTTCTGTAAAACCGTCGATGATAGCTACATCTTCTGGCTCTTCTAGTTTAAGTGCCAAGGTATCAGGTAACTCGAGACTTGCTTCTCTAGAATCAACAGGATTGATGTAATATTGTTTGATTGATTCTTTTTCTTCGTCTGTAAAAGTACCTTCTATGACAAATACTCTTGCACAACGAACGGTATGACCTGTTGTAAGTGTGAGCATAGAAATACATTGCTCTGCACTGTCTGCACGTTGATCGTATTGTCCTGGTACATATTCGATAGCAAAGACAAAAGCATTTGCTGGAATATCTAATGTTTCTGCTACTAAATCAACAGGTGGTTCAGAAAAAATCAAATGTTTAGCTTTTTGTAATGCGTCATCGCTAAGATTTTCTACATCATAACGTTCATAGATTTGCACGGCTGTAGCTGGTACATGTAATTCTTGCTGTAATGTAGCTAATACATGTGCTGCTTCATTAGCGAAAGCATCACGTTTTCTTACAAATAGTCGTTGAATAGCCATATAGCCTCCTGTAATATGCAGAATAAATGAGTTCTGGTGTTGACAAGATAAGTATAGTCGGTCTAGACTTATAAGTAAAGATAATCTTACTTATATAAAGATTAACGCTACTTATAAATATGAAGTTTTCATGAAGGTCATAAGACCAAAATTTCATAAACCGTAACAATAGTATCTTGTTTTGAGTAAAAAGTAGAATATTAATAATGTATTACTATACTATTAGTATATAACAGAGGAGGATAAAATGGCAGTATCAGCAGATCTATATAGATCATTTTTAGGAGTTGGGTTGTATTTGTCATTTTCTCGCGCTGCAAAAGAGCTAGGTGTTTCGCAGTCCGCAATTAGTCAAAGTATCAAACAATTAGAAGGCGAATTAAAAATGCCTTTATTTGTGCGCACTACTAAATCGGTAGCATTTACGCCAGAAGGCAAGGAATTATTCGATACAGTAGCCAAAGCATTTTCCATTCTAGATAATGGGATTACCCAATTACAAGAACGGGTGAATCAAGCTTACGAAAGCTTGAATATTGCAGCTACAGATACGCTATGTCGTCATTTCTTGTTGCCCTACTTTCATAAATGGCAATTGCAAGAAAATCAAATTGGCTTGCATATCATAAACAGACCGTCCCCAGATTGTGTGGAAATGGTCATTAATAAAGAAGTGCAGTTAGCTGTAGTTAATGACTACGAAGGTTTGCGTAGCAATACACAATTAGAAGTTACTACCTTGGCGAGCATCCAAGATATCTTTGTGGGCGGTCATGAATATAAAGGGGCAGGCTTCTTTGACCAAGGCCGCTTGCTCAGTGAGCCTATGTTGTTACTACAAAAGGGAACAGCTAGCCGTACTTTCTTTGATGAAGTAACGCATGGTGCTTGTAGTAAACCGCGTTTTGAATTGAGTAGTGTAGACGTTCTCCTCGATCTTGTGGAAATTAACATGGGAATCGCTATGTTGCCAAGTAATGTGGTGCAAGAAAAAATGCAAGAAGGTACTGTCGTAAAAATTGATACAGATATTCCTGTGCCAACGCGAGATATCGTACTTGTTCGGTCGCGTCTCGTTCCACAATCCGAAGGCGCTGCTAGATTTACAAATTTATTGACTAATCGTGAAGATAAACGAGACAAAGTTTTATAAATATGAATTACAAACACACTTTATTCTTTTTTTCAATAAAGTGTGTTTTTTTGTTGACCCTAAGCGTTGATTTACGTTAAAATTTAAAGATAGTTATGCGGAGGTAAAACGAAATGGAATTATTAAAACAACGCATTCGTGAAGAAGGTATTGTCTTAAACAATCGTGTATTAAAAGTTGATGGTTTTTTGAATCACCAAATCGATCCACATTTATTTAAAGCTATTGGTAAAGAAATTGCTGACCGCTATCGTGATGCTGGTGTTCAACGTATTGTTACCATTGAAGCATCTGGTATTGCCTTGGCATTGATGGCTGCTCTTGAACTAGACGTGCCGTTAGTATTTGCTCGTAAGAAAAAATCTATTCTTATGGTCGATGATGTGTATCATTCTGTTGTATATTCTTATACAAAAGAAGAAAATTATGACATTACAATTTCTAAAAAATTCTTGCCAGCAGGCGAAAAAGTTTTAATTATTGATGACTTCTTGGCCTCTGGTGAAGCAGCTATGGGACTTGCTAAACTTGTAAAAGATGCAGGCGATGAAGTGGTTGGTATGGCAATTGCTATTGAAAAGTCTTTCCAACCAGGTCGTGAACGCTTAGAAAATGCTGGTTTCCGTGTTGAATCCTTAGTGCGCATCAAAGAATTTAAAGATAATAAATGTGTTTTTATAGAGGACTAGTCCTATAGTTTTTTGCGGAGAGAGGTAGAATAATGAACGTAAAAGCTGAGAAATTTGATGTACTAGTAGCGGACATTGAAAAATCTGGCAATACATGGTTTACAAAGGATGTTATTGAAGGCGATGAATACAATACGGTTGTATACCATGGTCGTTTAGAAATTCATGGTAATTCTTTACCTGTTTTTATCGTGTTGGATGATTCTGTATTCTCCTATATTCGTGTTGCAGTTACAACAACGAGCATTACAGATGCAGCCATTAAAAAAGTATTGCCTAAATTGAATGAGCTTAACCAACAATTTAAAGTGACAAAATACTATGTAAATGATGAAGACAGCAATATTTACACTGATATTTCTGTGCCATCTACAGCTGAAACATTTGAACCAGCAGTATTGGTTAATCTTATGTTAGAGGTTATTAAACCGCACTTAGATGAAGTTCATCCAGAAATTTTGAAAATTGTAGGACAAGCAAAATAAGAGGTTAGTATGAATCCTAAAGCATTAGCCTTTGATAAATTTATGAAGGCAGAAGAAGTAACGGCTTTTGAGCGCAAAGATTTTGATGATGAAGACGGTACAGTTGTATATCGATCCTATATTAAATCACCGCTTTGGGATATGCCGATGTTCGTGATCTTAGATAATAGTATTTACAGTGTTATCCGTTTAGTGCTTGGCCCTGAAAAGGTAACAGCGCAGAATATGGCGGCCATTAATGCATTGATTAATCGTGAGAATGCAATGTATAAAAACTATAAATTCTATATTGATGAACAAGATTCTACATTGTATTTAGATTGCGTCTACATGTGTGCTAATGATGAGTTTATACCAGAGTTGATGTATGCTTTAATGACGTCGATTGTGGATTATATTCCTGAGGCCGTTGGCGATTTAAAAGCTGCTTTTGAAAGCAATATACAATAAAATATGATATTCCTTATACGATAGTATATCGTGTGAATAGGGGATAGAATACAAGGGACTTCCATACCTATGTGTGGAAGTCTTTTTTTTATCAATGTACATTCGTACATAATAATTATTATTCGTATTATGCTGTGTGATTTTTAACATAATTATTATATAGTTCGGAATACAACGAACGATTATAAAAACTAATATAATTATTATTCGAAAAATGATTGACCGATACAAATTGGTCTGATACAATTTAGATACAGATAAGGAGGCGTTATCATGAAGAGACATATGAACCTAACATCCGTTACTATTATGACTATTTCTGCTAACGCTATCAGTGTGTAAACTCGGCCTTTTTAGGTCGAGTTTTTTTATTAAGGAGGAACAATGAAGGTTGGCATTATCATGGGCAGTAAATCTGACCTAGACACGATGAAAAAAGCATCTGCTATATTAGATGAATTCAATATTCCTTATGAAATGGTGATCGCTTCTGCGCATCGTACACCAGAGGCTGTTAAGTCTTTTGTGGAACGCCTTGAAGCAGAAGGGGCTATCGCTTTTATCGCAGGTGCAGGCGCTGCAGCCCATCTACCTGGAGTGGTGGCAAGTTTTACAACCGTACCTGTTATCGGTATTCCTCTTAATGCGACAGCATTAAAGGGCATTGATTCCCTCTTGGCAATCGTACAAATGCCGTCTGGTATGCCAGTAGCAACAATGGCCGTAGATGGTGCAAAAAATGCTGCATTATTTGCAGTACAAATCGGTGCTACTTTCAACAAGGAACTAAAAGAAAAATATGTTGCCTATCGCAAAGATATGGCTGACAAGGTTTTAGCAGATAATGCTGCATTACAAGCAGAATTAAATAAATAATTATTACATAGGAGGATTACTATCATGGCTAATATCGATTTGGAAAAATTAACACTTTTATACGAAGGCAAAGCAAAACAAGTGTATCAAACAGATGACAAGGAAACATATATTGTTCACTACAAAGATGATGCCACTGCATTTAATGGTGAAAAACATGATACTATCCTTGGTAAAGGCGTATTGAATAATAAAATTTCCTCATTCTTCTTTGAATTATTGAAAAAAGAAGGCGTTCCAACACATTTCGTTCGTCGTGAAGATGACCGTAACCAAACAGTATTGACGTTGAACATTGTTCCTCTAGAAGTTATCGTTCGTAATATTGCTGCTGGTTCTATGGCTAAACGTTTTGGCATTGAAGAAGGTACGCCTCTTAAACATCCAATTCTTGAATTCTGCTACAAAAATGATGAACTTGGCGATCCATTTGCCAACGAATCCCAAATCACAGCTCTTGGCTGGGCTACGCAAGAACAATTGGATAGAATTTCCGAAATTACTATGAAGGTTAACGATATCCTTAAAAACTTCTTGGCTACTAAGAATGTAACATTAGTCGATTTTAAACTTGAATTTGGTACACATAATGGAGAAGTATTGCTTGGTGACGAAATTTCTCCTGATACATGCCGTTTCTGGGATGCAACAACAGGTGAAAAACTCGACAAAGACCGTTTCCGTCGCGACCTTGGCAATATCGAAGAAGCTTATAAAGAAATGTTATTCCGCTTAACGGGCGAACGTGCATAACCTGGGGGTTATTGATGAACTACGATCCAATTTTTGACAAATGGCATGAAGAATGTGGCGTCTTTGGTGTGTTTGACCGCACTGTTGACGTTGCACGATATGTATACTGGGGATTGTTTGCCCTTCAGCACCGAGGTCAAGAAAGCGCAGGTATCGCTATTACCGACGGCAATGAAGTGGCCCTAAAAAAAGGCATGGGTTTATTGACCGAGGCTATCAAGGAATTACCAATATTAAAAAGCCATATGGGGACTGGTCATGTTCGGTATTCTACAACTGGCTCTAATAACCCACGTAATATTCAACCTCTCGTAATCCATTATCAAGGTGGCCAAATTGCAGTAGCCCATAATGGCAATTTGACGAATGCTCTAGGCATCCGTCGTCAACTTGAAGCAGATGGTTCCATTTTTCAAACAACTATGGATTCAGAGGTTATCGTTAACTTAATTGCTCGTTCTAAGGCTGATACGCAAGAGGAACGCATTGCTGATGCGGCACGTCAAATCGAAGGGGCCTTTTCCTTGGTTATTACAACTAACGACTCTCTCGTTGGGGTTCGCGATCCTCAAGGCTTTAGACCGCTTTGCTTAGGTAAGACTGAACATGGTTATGTTTTATCTAGTGAAAGCTGTGCTTTTGATGCTATAAAGGCTGAATTTATTCGCGATATTGACCCAGGTGAGATGGTTATTATCGATGATCGTGGTGTGCGCAGCACAATCTATGCAGAACCTCAAAAAATTGATAAAAAACTTTGTGTCTTTGAATATATTTACTTTGCACGCTCCGATAGTAAAATCGATGGCCAATCTGTATATGAAACACGACTCAATATGGGACGTGAACTATATAATGAAACTAAATATGATGCAGATATCGTCATGTCTATTCCAGATTCTGGCACGACGGCTGCTCTTGGATATGCTCGTGCATCGGGCATTCCGTTCGCAGAAGGTTTGATTAAAAATCGATACAGTGGACGTACATTTATCAAACCTAATCAAGAAGAACGAGAATTAGCTGTGCGCATGAAGCTAAATGCTATGCCAGAGGTTGTAGGCGGTAAACGCATTGTATTAATCGATGACTCTATCGTGCGTGGCACCACAAGCGGCCTTATCGTTAAGATGTTAAAAGAGGCAGGCGCTAAGGAAATCTATATGTGTGTTAGCTCGCCGGCTATCGAATATTCTTGTCACTATGGTATTGATACATCGGTTCGTAAAGAATTGATTGCGGCCACACATACAATTGAAGAAATTAGAGATTATATTAAGGCAGATAAATTGCATTATCTATCAAAAGAAGGCTTGTGCCGAGCTGTTAGCGGCGTGCCAGAAGCGGATTTATGTTTCGCTTGTTTCAATGGCGATTACAGGGTAGATGTGCCTACAGAACAAGAGGAAGGGGTCAAATATGTGCTCGAATAAAACAGGATTAACCTATCGTGATGCAGGTGTAGATATCGATGCCGGTAATAAAGCCGTAGA
>OGIO01002621.1_pt1 | contig 10202 bp, 5 predicted proteins | sample 1571841 | NCBI WGS metagenome assembly OGIO01 (sample SAMEA2582111, study PRJEB24529) | metagenome | biome: Human gut stool | place: China | collected 2011
ATCTTGATGTCCTTGCCCTCGCTGGCGGGGTGGGTGTTCTCGGGCAGGTGGGGGTAGCTGACGGTGGGCTCGAGGGCAGAGAGGTCGATTTCAATGGTCTTCTCGTACTCGGCGTCCGGGTCGGCCTCATAGAACACCGGCTCGCGCTGGCTGCGGCCCTTGAGATAAGCCTTGGTCACGTCGTCCACGGGGAAGATGCCGTTCTTGGCACCGGCCTCGATGGCCATGTTGCAGATGCTCAGGCGGTCGTCCATGGAGAGGGAAGCGACGCCCGGGCCGGTGAACTCCATCGACTTATACAGCGCGCCATCCACGCCGATCATACCGATGATGTGGAGGATGAGGTCTTTGCCGGAAACTTTCGGCGGCAGCTTGCCGTTCAGGACGAACCTGATGGCGGCAGGCACCTTGAACCATGCCATGCCGATAGCCATGCCGGCGGCCATATCGGTGGAGCCGACGCCGGTGGAGAATGCGCCCAGTGCGCCGTAGGTGCAGGTGTGGCTGTCGGCACCGATGACGCAGTCACCGGCTGTCACGATGCCTTTTTCGGGCAGCAGAGCGTGCTCGATGCCCATCTGGCCCACATCGTAGAAATTGAGGATGTCGTACTTGTTGGCGAACTCGCGGCACTGCTTGGACTGGGTCGCGCTCTTGATGTCCTTGTTGGGAACGAAGTGGTCGAGGACGATGGCGATGTGCTCTTTGTCGAACACGCCGTTGAAGCCCGCCTTTTCGAACTCGTTGATGGCGACGGGGGTAGTGATGTCATTGCCCAGCACGATGTCGAGCTTGGCGTTGATGAGCTGGCCTGCCTTGACCTCGGCGAGGCCTGCGTGTGCGGCCAGAATTTTCTGCGTCTGGGTCATTCCCATGATGGTACTCTCCTTTTTATCGTAGCTTGTTCTCTATGGTCAGTCTCTCCTCTGTCCAACCTCTCAGCCGCCTGCGGCGTCAGCTCCCCTGGTAGGGGAGCCTCTGGCGAAACCGTTTACTTTGCGGGGAATGCCAAGGCCTCCCCTCGATAGGGGAGGTGGCATTGCGAAGCAATGACGGAGAGGTTGTGCAGAGCTGCCCCTTATTTACTCTCTTATTTATTATTGATCGCGCTGACCAGTGCATGGATACCGGCCACGATAATATCGGTATCGGTGCCTGCACCCCAGGTGACGACGCCGTCGCCCCACGCGAGGCCGACGTAGGAAGCGGCGCGGGAGGTGGAGCCTTCGTCCAGACTGTGCTCGGAGTAAGTTTCCAGGTGGAAGTCCATTCCGGTGGCGCTCTGGATGGCGTTTGCCACAGCATCCAGACGGCCATTACCCACCGAGGTGACCACCTTGCGCTGACCGTTCAGATCCAGCGTGACGGTGGCGGTGATGCCGTTGACCTGTGCGAAGTGGGCCTCGACGACAGACAGGGGCTCCGACTTGTTGAGGAAGGCATCCTCGAAGATGTGGAGCACTTCGCCTGCGCTCAGCTCCTTGTGGCTGTGGTCGGACACGCTCTTGACCTTGTAGCCCAGCGCCTCGCGCATCTTGGCGGGCAGGTTGTAGCCGTAGTTCTGCTCCAGCACGAAGCCGATGCCGCCCTTGCCGCTCTGGCTGTTGATGCGGATGACGTCGGCGTCGTAGGTGCGGCCGATGTCGTGGGGGTCCACCGGGATATAGGGGCAGGTCCAGCGGTGGTCGCCCTTCTCCTTGCGGTAGGCCATGCCCTTTGCAATGGCGTCCTGATGGCTGCCCGAGAAGGCGGCGAACACCAGCTGGCCGGCGTAGGGGGTGCGCTCGTAGATGTGCATCCGGGTGACCCGCTCATAGGTGGCGCAGATAGCGGGCATATCGGAGAAGTCCAGCTTCGGGTCTACGCCGTGGCTGTACATATTCATGGCGAGGGTCACAGCGTCCACGTTGCCGGTGCGCTCGCCGTTGCCGAAGAGGCAGCACTCCACCCGCTGAGCGCCGGCCAGAACAGCCAGCTCTGCACAGGCGACGCCGGTGCCGCGGTCATTATGCGGGTGGGTGGAGATGATGACGCTGTCGCGGTACTTGAGGTGCTTGTCGCAATACTCGATCTGGTTTGCATAGACATGGGGCATGCTCATCTCGACCGTGACCGGCAGGTTGATGATCATGGGACGGTCGGGGGTGGGCTGCATGATGTCCAGGACCGCGTTGCAGACCTCAACGGCGTAGTCCACCTCGGTTCCGGTGAAGCTCTCGGGGCTGTACTCGAAGAGGAAGTTGCCCTCATACTCCTCGCTCAGCTGCTTGACCAGCTTTGCGCCGTCCATGGCGATCTGCTTGATCTCCTCCTTAGACTTGTGGAACACCTGCTCGCGCTGGGCGACGGAGGTGGAATTATAGAAGTGGATGACCGCACGGGGTGCGCCCTTGACCGCCTCGAAGGTGCGGCGGATGATATGGTCGCGGCACTGGGTCAGCACCTGCACGGTGACATCGTCGGGAATCATGTTCTTCTCGATGAGGGTGCGGAGGAACTCGTACTCCGTCTCGCTGGCGGCCGGGAAGCCGACTTCGATCTCCTTGAAGCCAATTTTGACCAGCATCTGGAAGAATTCCAGCTTTTCCTCGAGGCTCATGGGGACGATAAGGGCCTGATTGCCGTCGCGCAGGTCCACGCTGCACCAGATGGGAGCTTTCTCGATGTGGTCCTTCTTGACCCAGCTGTCATACCCGGCGGGGACCGGGTAATATCCCGGTGCGTACTTGGTAGCGTCCATCATTTTGTTTTCCTCCAGCTTCCTATTGACTTACGTTTTGCACTTCTGGGGAACAGCCTTGCCCTCTCAGGCGCTTCGCGCCAGCTCCCCCAAAGGGGGAGCCAAAAGCCTCTCCCTTTGGGAGAGGTGGCATTGCGAAGCAATGACGGAGAGGGCGAGGCCGTTTCCCACAAACGAAAAGGCTCCCGTCTCTCAAAGGACGAAATCCCCTGAGAGACGAGAGCCTGTAATTTCTGTTACAGGGCACCCGTGGTACCACTCTCTTTGCTGTGCCATAAGCACAGCCGCTCTGCACGATCGGCTTTTTAGGGCGAATCGCTGCCCTTATAACGGTGGGCTTCCGTCAGGGCCTACTGTCTGCTTCAGTCCTGCCGCTCAGGGGCCAGTAACCGAGACCCTCTGCACCGCCTTGCACCATCCGGCGGCTCTCTGTACGCAGAAGAAAATCGTTTTTTCCCCGTCAACGCATTTGCGCTTTGTTCAAAGTGGTCTCATTTTAGCAAAACCCGCCGCCCCTGTCAAGCAGTTTTGCTCACAATGAAAATGAAACGATTTCACATAAATAGCGGCATAAATTTTCAAAATTTGCGGGTAGATCCTATTTTTGTTGTATTATATCACCAACTATGGTAAAATAAAAATACCGCCCGAAGAGGCGGTATCCAGGTGCTGTCTGCATAAAAAGGTGGTCTAGCTTCCCCGGCAAGCTTCCGGGGGTGTGAAACCTTATTGTTGCTTCCCCCGGACGCAAACGCGAAAAAGGGGGGGGGGATGACTTATGACCCTGACGGAAACTATCGCATTGCTCGGCCTGCTGGGCGGAGCAGTCTTTGTTACCTTTCAGATCTCATGGGCTATCTTCAAAGAGATACATAACAATAAGAAATGACCGCCCCAGCCTACCAAGCAAAGCGGTCATTCTTATTGTTTGACTTAGCCGAGGGAAGCTGACCATTGCGGACAGCACCTTCTTGTATGTTCAGTATAGTCAAAGTGATTCGATTTGTCAAGCGGACGGCCTCCTTGTTCCTCGGTTTTGTTAAGAATCTGCGAAGTTTTTGCAAAGTTCGCCTCGAAACGCTGGTTTCTGAAATGGCGTCGTGGTATGCTGTTTGCAACGTAAGGAGGGATCCCCATGAAAGAAGTCAAGACCCCCAAAAAGCCATTGGCTATCTACTACGCCATTGTATTACTGGTGCTGATGCTGCTCAACTTCGTGCTCGTGCCGTGGATGAGCGAACGGCAGGTAAAAGAAGTGGACTACGGCACCTTCATGTCCATGACCGAGGACAAAGACATCGGCCAGGTGGATGTGGAATCGAACCAGATCATCTTTACCGATAAAGACGAAAAGCAAATTTACAAGACCGGCCTGATGAACGACCCTGACCTGACCCAGCGCCTCTACGACGCGGGGGCCGAGTTTTCCAGCGAGATCGTGGAGCAGGCTTCGCCCCTGATGAGCTTTCTGCTGAGCTTTGTGCTGCCCATCGTCCTCTTCGTCTGGCTGGGCAATCTCATGAACAAAAAGCTCATAGAAAAGGCCGGCGGCGCGAACTCGATGATGTTCGGCGGCGTGGGCAAGTCCAACGCCAAGGTCTACGTCCAGTCCACCCACGGCATCCGCTTTGCGGATGTGGCCGGCGAGGATGAGGCCAAAGAGAACTTGCAGGAGATCGTCGATTATCTGCACGACCCCAAGAAATACGAAGAGATCGGCGCCTCAATGCCCAAGGGCATCCTGCTCGTCGGCCCTCCGGGTACCGGCAAGACCATGCTGGCAAAGGCCGTGGCGGGCGAATCCAACGTGCCGTTCTTCTCCATCTCCGGCTCGGAGTTCGTGGAGATGTTCGTGGGCATGGGCGCGTCCAAAGTCCGCGATTTGTTCAAGCAGGCCAAGGAAAAAGCCCCCTGCATCGTCTTCATCGACGAGATAGACGCCATCGGCCAGAAGCGCAACAGCGGCCAGCTGGGCGGCAACGACGAGCGTGAGCAGACCCTGAACCAGCTGCTCACCGAGATGGACGGCTTCGAGGGCAACAGCGGCGTCATCATCCTCGCGGCCACCAACCGTCCGGATTCCCTTGACCCGGCCCTGACCCGCCCCGGCCGCTTTGACCGCCGTGTTCCTGTGGAGCTGCCCGACCTCAAGGGCCGCGAAGAGATCCTGAAGGTCCACGCCAGGAAAGTCGCTCTTGCCCCCGGCATCGACTTCAACACCGTGGCCCGGATGGCCTCCGGTGCCTCCGGCGCAGAGCTGGCCAACATCGTCAACGAAGCCGCCCTGCGGGCTGTGCGCGCCGGCCGCAAGTCGGTCACGGAAGCAGACCTTGAGGAGAGCATCGAGGTGGTCATTGCAGGCTACCAGAAGAAGAACTCCATCCTCACCGACAAGGAAAAGTGCATCGTGGCCTACCATGAGATCGGCCACGCACTGGTGGCGGCGCTTCAGAATCACTCCGCACCCGTGCAGAAGATCACCATCATCCCCCGCACCTCGGGCGCACTGGGCTACACCATGCAGGTCGAAGAAGGCAACCACTACCTGATGACCAAGGAAGAGCTGGAAAATAAGATCGCCACCCTCACCGGCGGACGTGCCGCCGAGGAAGTGGTGTTCGGCTCCATCACCACCGGCGCGTCCAACGACATCGAGCAGGCCACCAAGCTTGCCCGCGCCATGCTCACCCGTTACGGCATGAGCAAAGAGTTCGACATGGTGGCCCTGGAGACGGTGAACAACCAGTATCTGGGCGGCGACACCTCGCTGGCCTGCTCGGCCCAGACCCAGCGGGAGATCGACCAGCGGGTCGTGGACTTGGTAAAGGCCCAGCACGAAAAGGCCGTCAAGATCCTCACCGACAACCGCGCAAAGCTCGACGAGCTGGCGAAGTACCTTTATGAAAAGGAGACCATCACCGGCGACGAGTTCATGGCTATCCTTGAGGAAAAAGATTCCAGCGAAAATTAAAATAGGCTCTCTGCAATAATCCAGCCGCCGTATCCGTATTCATTACAGATACGGCGGTTTTCTGATACGCTGTACCGCGAATAAAACAGAAATCTGGGGCCTTGTCCCCTACAGGAGGATACTACTATGAGACTGCTGAACAAGAACACTGCCCGCCGCGCCGCCGCTGCTGCCGCGCTGCTGACCATGACCGCCGCCATGAGCGTGGGTGCCTTTGCTGCCGACGCCGAGGACACGACTGTTGCCGGTTATCTGCCCCCTCAGTCGTCCGAGGTCATGGTTCAGGGTGACATCGCTCTCCACTCTGACGTTCCGGTGGGGGAGGTAGACCCCAACTACGGCGGCTACGCTTCCCCGGTGGAGAACCCCATTCAGGGCAACGTGATGATGATCTCCGACGAGACTCCCCTGCCCTCCGACACGCCGGTGGAGAAGAGCGAAGCCCGCTACACCGTCAAGGGCCTGCTGGGCAAGCAGGTGCTCTACACCGCCCGTCAGGAAGGCCGCGTGCTGACGCTGGACGCCCCCGATGACAACGCCACCTTCCGCACCACCATCCTCGACATGCAGACCCTGATGAATCAGGGCGTAAGCACACTGGTGCTCAAGACCGGCAAGACTTCCACCACTCTGAACCTGACTCTGCTGTGCCAGGGCCAGAAGCCCGGCACCCGGGTCACTCTGCGCCACCTCGGCAGCAGCGCTCACCTCACCGTGGGCTTCCGCGGCCGCCGCGACCTCATCGTTGGCCGATAAGCTTTCCCCACTCCCCTCTTTGTTTTCCATCGATACTTTTCCCTCAGACGCAAAAGACCCCCGCTGCAAACGCAGCGGGGGTCTTACTGTTTATCAAATGGTCCCGTCCGAGCCGTTCTCGCTCTGCTCCGATGCATAGAGCACCATCAGGTGGTTTGCGGATGCTTCGAGCTGGCTCTTGGCCTGACGGAGGTTCGCTTCCTCCGTCTCGTTCATCTTCTCGGGCTTATCCTTCCGCAGGCAGCGGCGGAGGTTGGCCACATCGGCCTTGATGCGGTTCTTCTCCTCCTTGTCCAGCTCCTTCTTGCACTTGGAGAGGGCCTCGTCCACCTTGTAGGCCAGCACCTCGGCCTGATTGTGGAGGTCAAGCCGCTCTTTGCGGCGGCTGTCCTCGGCCTCGTAGGCAGCCGCGTCGGCCATGGCGCGCTGGATCTCATTCTCCGAGAGGTTCGTGCTGCCGGTGATGGTGATGTTCTGCTCCCGGCCGGTGCCGAGGTCTTTGGCCGAGACCTTGACGACGCCGTTGACGTCGATGTCAAAGGTGACTTCGATCTGGGGCTTGGATGAGAAGCTGGCCCGGATGCCGTTCAGCTTGAACTTGCCGAGGCTCTTATTGTCGCGGGCGAAATGCCGCTCGCCCTGCAGGACGTTGATCTCCACGCTGGTCTGCATGGGGCGGGCCGTAGTGAATATCTGGCTCTTGCGGGTGGGGATCATGCTATTGCGGGTGATGAGGGGGGTCGCCACGCCGCCCAGTGTCTCGATGGAGAGGGTCAGCGGGGTGACATCCATCAGCACAAGGCCCTGCGCCGCCGCACCGGAAGCGCCAGCCAGCTTGCCGCCGCCCTGCAGCAGACCGCCCTGCACAGCGGCACCCATCGCCACGCATTCGTCGGGGTTGAGGCTGTGGCTCGGCTCACAGCCCAGCAGCTCCTTCACCTGACGCTCGACGGCAGGCATCCGGGTGCTGCCGCCCACGAGAAGGACTTTGCCCAGCTGCGAAGCCGAGATGCCGGCATCCCGCAGTGCGTTCTGCACCGGGGCCACCGTCCGTGCCAGCAGGTCGCCGGTCATCATCTCGAACTGGGGGCGGGAGATGGTCAGATCCAGGTGGTGGGGGCCGTCCTTGCCCACCGCGATGAAGGGCAGATTGAGCTGGGCCGAGAGGGCGCTGGACAGCTCTTTCTTGGCCTTTTCGGCCTCCTCTTTCAGGCGTCCCATGGCGGCGGGGTCGCGGGAGAGGTCGATGCGGTCCGATTTCTTGAACTCTGCCACGGCGTATTCCACGATGCGCTGGTCGAAGTCGTCGCCGCCGAGGCGGGTATCGCCGCCGGTGGCCAGCACCGTAAAGGTGCCGTCTTCGATCTCGATGATGGAGACGTCGAAGGTGCCGCCGCCGAGGTCGTAGACCAGGATCTTCTGGGGCGCTTCGTTGTCAAGGCCGTAGGCCACGGCGGCGGCGGTAGGCTCATTGATGATGCGCAGGACGTTCAGGCCCGCGATGCGGCCCGCGTCCTGGGTGGCCTTGCGCTGGCTGTCGTCAAAGTAAGCGGGGACGGTGATGACGGCCTCCGTCACCGGCTCACCCAGGTAGCTCTCGGCGTCGCGGCGTATCTTGGTCAGTATCATGGCGCTGATCTCCTGCGGAGTCAGGTCTTTGCCGTCGATGTGGACGCGGTAGTCGCTGCCCATATGCCGCTTGATGCTGGACACCGTCCGGCCGGAGTTGGTGGCAAGCTGGCGCTTTGCCGCGCCGCCCACCAGACGCTCGCCGTCTTTGGTGAAGGCCACCACGCTGGGGGTGGTGCGCTCTCCCTCCGCGTTGGTGATGACGACGGGCTTGCCGCCCTCCACCACTGCCACGCAGCTGTTCGTGGTGCCAAGGTCAATACCGATCACTCTGCTCATTCTGGTCGTCCTCTCTGCTTTTGCGACGCGCATATTTTTCCTTCAATATCATATCGGTTCCGTATGACGATTTCTTAGAGCATTTGTAAAGATTTTGTGTTTCCGCTCATTCTCTCTCGAGCAGCTGGCGGATGACGGCCTCCGTCTCGTCCAGCCAGCTCTGGGCCGTCTCGTCCCCCTCTTTTTTGCGGACGAGGAAGCCCTGCTTCGCCTCAGCCAGCTGAGCCAGCGCCTTTTTGCGGGAGATGTACTGGGTCTCATACTGGGCCACCCGCAGGCAGACCTGCGGCATATAGGCGATGTCGGGGGTAGAGGCGCAGAGCTTCTGGGCCTTGCGGTAGGCCCGCAGGGCCGCGCCGGCCCCTTTTCCCTGCACCATGGCATCGTCGCCCAGCGCCACCCATGCGGCCACATCGCCGGCGTCGGCGGCTTTTTTCCAGAGCTTGCGGGCCTGTGCAGGGCTCTTGCGGCAGCCCCGGCCCTCGTAGAGCATCTCGCCCATCATGGCAAGGCCCTCGGCGCAGCCCTCTTCGGCAGAGAGCTGATAATAGTGCATCGCGTCGTCCCAGCGTTCCTCGGCCATGGCATGGTTGCCGGCCCGCAGCTCCGCTTCGCCCGGCTCATCGGTGTCGTGGCTGGCGTGGAGCAGACCGTTCAAAAGCGAGCAGTCCAGCGTGGCAGAGCTGGTCCACGGGTCGATGACCACGCCGTCGATGCTGTCCGAGTCCAGCGCCATCTGCATGGCGGAAGCCAGAAGCCGTTCCGCCATGGGGCGGTTGGCCGTGCCTTTATCGGCCTCTGCCATCTTCACGGAGGTGAACACCGGCAGGTAGCACCGGCCCTTCTGGGTGCGCAGGGTCCAGGGCTGCAGGTCTTTCGCTTTCTCCGCCGGGACAGGATGCTCCGCCCACGGGGCGGCCCCGTCCGGCTGGTCGGACGCCGCTTCCAGCGGCACCAGGACCCTGGTGTCCAGCTCGAGGGCATAGTTGATGGCGTTCATCAGCGCCCAGAAGCTCTCCTCGTTCTGGCCCTTATAGAGCGCTGCCACAGCCCGCTCTATCGCCGGACAGCCCGTACCCAGCGGCCCGTATTCCGGCAGCTTTTTGCGGTCTGCCGCACCCACCGGGCGCAGCCGCAGCCGTGCCGCACCATCTTTTGCCATTGCATCCACCATTCTTTCCGTTGAGATTCCCTTCCAGTATAGCAGGATTTTCCGGTTTTCTCAATCTCCGGAGCCGAAATCTGCTTCCAGAGCCGGTTTTCTTCGGCAAAAACATAGCATTCCTGCTAGGAGTGCGTTATAATAAGGAGCGTCTCGACTAAATGTATTAAAGAAATTAAAGAAAGGGAGTATCGAGCCTTGAACAAAATGCTTCGCTATCTCAGCGATTACAAGCGCGAGAGCGTGCTTGCACCGCTTTTCAAGATGCTGGAAGCTACGTTTGACCTGTTCGTGCCGCTTGTGATGGCCGACATCGTCAACGTGGGTATCGCGGCCCACGATTTCCACTACATCCTCGTGCGGTGCGGCATCCTGCTGCTTCTGGCCATCGTCGGCCTCGCGTGCAGCCTGACGGCCCAATACTTCTCGGCCAAAGCCGCCGTGGGTTACTCCACCGGTCTGCGTCATGCGCTGTTTGAGCACATCCAGACGCTGAGCTTTTCCGAGATGGACACCATGGGCACCAGCACCCTCATCACCCGGATGACCAGCGACGTCAATCAGGTCCAGAGCGGATTGAACCTCTTCCTCCGTCTGTTCCTGCGCAGCCCCTTCGTGGTGATTGGCGCCATGATCATGGCCTTTACGGTCAACTTCCGCGCCGC
>OGIO01002644.1_pt1 | contig 10081 bp, 7 predicted proteins | sample 1571841 | NCBI WGS metagenome assembly OGIO01 (sample SAMEA2582111, study PRJEB24529) | metagenome | biome: Human gut stool | place: China | collected 2011
TTGGCATATTCATGCCAAAACACCTCGCGGGATAGTGGTGTGTGAACAGTAACCTTTGATTTGTTTTTGCTTAAAAAACAGGAAATTCATTATTGACAAACGAAAAAAAATGTTTTATAGTATAGCATATTTTTAAAGAAAGCCAATTGAACATATTATTATAGAAGATATGATGATCTGACAAAGGCGTCAGATGCAGAATACCAGATGGGTCAAGTGCCCTCTGATAGCTGCATCTGACGCTTTTTTATTAACAAAGGATGATGGAGGAGGAAATCAAAATGGCAGTGAAATACGTATTTGTTACAGGAGGAGTTGTTTCCGGTCTCGGAAAGGGAATCACAGCTGCATCTCTGGGGCGTCTTCTGAAAGCGAGAGGATACCAGGTAACCATGCAGAAGTTTGATCCTTATATCAATATCGACCCCGGAACCATGAACCCGATTCAGCACGGAGAAGTTTTTGTAACAGACGATGGTACAGAGACAGACCTGGATCTGGGACATTATGAGAGATTCATTGATGAGAGTCTTGATAAAAATTCCAATGTGACAACCGGTAAGGTTTACTGGTCTGTTCTTCAGAAAGAACGTCACGGGGATTTCGGCGGGGGTACCGTACAGGTAATTCCTCATATTACAAATGAGATTAAGAGCCGTTTCTACCGCGCCAAATCACCGGAGGAAAACAAGATTGCCATTATCGAGGTGGGAGGAACAGTCGGTGATATTGAAAGTCAGCCGTTCCTGGAAGCAATCCGTCAGTTCCAGCTCAATGTGGGACATGACAATGCAATCCTGATCCACGTAACATTAATTCCTTATTTAAAGGCATCTGAAGAACTGAAAACAAAACCTACACAGGCAAGCGTAAAGGAACTTCAGGGAATGGGAATCCAGCCGGATGTACTGGTGTGCAGAAGTGAACATGAGCTGACAGAGGACATTAAAGAAAAAATCGCTTTATTCTGCAACGTACCTGTATCACATGTACTTCAGAACCTGGATGTGGAATATTTATATGAAGCTCCTCTTGCAATGGAAAGAGAGAAGCTTGCAGATGTAGTTCTTTCAAGTCTCCGTCTGGAAAACAGAAAACCGGATTTAAGTGACTGGGAGGAAATGGTAGAAAGTCTGAGAAATCCGAATAAAACAGTAAAGATCGCAATTGTAGGAAAATATACACAGCTTCATGATGCATATCTCAGTGTAGTAGAGGCACTGAAACATGGTGGAATTTCCTGCAGAGCCAAAGTAGAGCTTGACTGGATCGATTCCGAAGAACTGACAGAGAAGAATCTGGATCAGCAGCTTCACAATGTAGATGGTATCCTGGTTCCGGGTGGTTTCGGAAACAGAGGTACAGAAGGAATGATCCTGGCAGCACAGTATGCAAGGGTACATAAGATTCCATATCTTGGAATCTGTCTGGGAATGCAGATGGCAATCGTAGAATTTGCCCGCCATGTACTTGGATACGAAGATGCAAACAGTATTGAACTGAATCCGGAGACAAAGCATCCGGTAATTGCATTGATGCCGGATCAGGAAGATATCGAAGATATCGGTGGAACCTTAAGACTTGGAAGCTATCCATGTATTCTTGCAGAAGGTTCCAGATCCTATGAACTCTTTGGCAAAAAAGAAATCCATGAGCGTCACAGACATCGTTATGAAGTAAACAACGCATTCCGTAAAGAACTTCAGGAGAAGGGAATGAATATCGTAGGAACTTCCCCTGATAATCATATCGTAGAGATGATCGAGATCGCAGGGCACCCGTTCTATGTAGGAACTCAGGCCCATCCGGAATTCAAATCCCGCCCGAATCATGCACATCCTTTATTCAGAGGATTCATCCAGGCGGCCGTCGATAAGAAAATAAGCGAAGAACAGCAGCAGAAATAGAAAGGATGAGGAGATTATGAAAGAAGTGAGAGAACAGCAGCAACAGCAAGGTCTGTACCGGTCTGAATTTGAGCATGACAACTGTGGTATCGGAGCAGTTGTCAATATCAAAGGCAAGAAAACCCACGATACTGTTGCAAATGCATTAAAGATCGTAGAACATCTGGAACACCGTGCAGGTAAGGATGCAGAAGGCAAAACCGGTGACGGTGTAGGTATTCTTCTCCAGATTTCCCATAAATTTTTCAAGAAAGCCTGTAAGAAAGAGGGATTTGAGATTGGCGATGAGAGAGAATATGGCATCGCACAGTTTTTCTTCCCGCAGCACGAGATCAAACGCGCACAGGCAAAGAAGATGTTTGAGATCATTCTTGAGAAAGAAGGCCTGGAACTTCTTGGATGGCGTCAGGTCCCGGTATTCCCGGAAGTGCTTGGACACAAGGCAAGAGAATGTATGCCATGTATTATGCAGGCATTTATCAAAAAGCCGGAAGATGTGGAAAAAGGTCTTCCATTTGACCGTATGCTCTACATTGCAAGACGTGAGTTTGAACAGAGTAATGACAATACTTATGTAGTATCCATGAGCAGCCGTACCATCGTTTACAAAGGTATGTTCCTGGTTGGACAGCTTCGTACTTTCTTCGAAGACCTCCAGAGCCCGGATTATGAATCTGCTATCGCTATGGTACACTCCCGTTTCAGTACCAACACAAATCCAAGCTGGGAGAGAGCACATCCGAACCGTTTCATGGTACATAACGGTGAGATCAACACCATCCGCGGCAACGCAGATAAGATGCTTGCAAGAGAAGAGAACATGGAATCTCCATACCTGGAGGGACAGCTTCACAAAGTGCTTCCTGTTGTAAACAGAAATGGTTCCGACTCTGCAATGCTTGATAATACACTGGAATTCCTGGTAATGAGTGGCATGGAGCTGCCTCTTGCAGTGATGATCACAATCCCTGAACCATGGGCAAACAATGACACCATTTCCCAGGCAAAACGTGACTTTTATCAGTACTATGCAACTATGATGGAGCCATGGGACGGACCTGCATCTATCCTGTTCTCTGATGGTGATGTTATGGGTGCAGTCCTTGACAGAAATGGTCTCCGTCCATCCAGATATTATATTACTTCTGACGGCTATATGATCCTTTCCTCAGAAGTAGGTGTTCTGCCAATTCCGGAAGAGAAGATCGTATTAAAAGAGCGTCTTCATCCTGGAAAAATGCTTCTGGTAGATACTGTAAAGGGAAAAGTTATCGATGACAATGAGCTGAAAGAGGGCTACGCAAAAATGCAGCCATACGGTGAATGGCTGGACAGTCATCTGGTACAGTTAAAAGACATCAAGATTCCTAACGAAAGACCGGAAGAATATACACCTGAGCAGAGAGCACGTCTGCAGAAAGCATTCGGCTATACTTATGAGCAGTACCGTACTTCCATCAGAAACATGGCGTTAAACGGAGCAGAGAGCATCGGAGCTATGGGTGTGGATACCCCGCTTGCAGTATTTTCCAAACAGAACAGACCATTATTTGACTACTTTAAACAGCTCTTCGCACAGGTTACCAATCCTCCAATTGATGCAATCCGTGAGGAAATCGTTACCAGCACAAGTGTTTATGTAGGTAAAGACGGAAACCTGCTGGAGCAGAAACCGGAAAACTGTCAGGTATTAAAGATTAATAACCCGATCCTGACAAATACAGATATGATGAAAATCAAGAGCTTCAAACATGAGGGCTTCAAGACAGCAGTTGTTTCTACCTTATATTATAAGAGCACCAAGCTTGAGAGAGCTATTGATCGTCTTTTCGTAGAAGTAGATAAAGCATTCCGCGAGGGTGCAAACATCCTTGTTCTTTCAGACAGAGGAGTAGATGAAAACCATATGCCGATCCCGTCACTTCTGGCAGTATCCGCAGTTCATCAGCACCTGGTAAAGACGAAAAAGAGTACCTCCCTTGCAATTATCCTGGAATCCGGTGAGCCAAGAGAAGTACATCACTTTGCAACCTTACTTGGTTACGGTGCAAGTGCCATCAACCCGTACCTTGCCCTTGAGACCATTCATGAACTGATCGACAGCCATATGCTGGAGAAAGACTATTATGCAGCAGTAGATGACTACAATCATGCAGTCATCAGCGGTATTGTAAAGATTGCTTCCAAGATGGGTATTTCCACCATTCAGTCCTATCAGGGATCTCAGATTTTTGAGGCAATTGGTATCTCTTCTGATGTGATCGAGAAATACTTTACAGGTACAGTCAGCCGTGTGGGCGGAATCACACTGGAAGACATCGAAGAGAATGTAGAGAAGCTTCACTCAGAAGCATTTGACCCATTAGGACTTCCTACAGACCTGACTCTGGACAGCGTAGGCGCACACAAGATGAGAAGCCAGGGAGAGGAACATCGTTACAATCCTCAGACTATTCATCTTCTGCAGCAGTCCACATGGACTGGAAGCTACGATCTGTTCAAACAGTACACAGATCTGGTGGATAAAGAAAACCACGGAAACTTAAGAGGACTTCTGGACTTTAAGTTTGCTGAGACTCCGGTTCCACTTGAAGAAGTGGAGAGCGTAGATGATATCGTAAAACGATTTAAGACAGGTGCCATGTCCTATGGTTCCATTTCACAGGAAGCACATGAGACACTGGCAATCGCCATGAATCACCTCCATGGAAAATCCAATACAGGTGAGGGCGGTGAAAGTGACGAGAGACTGGATTCTGCAGGAAGCAGCGATGACAGATGCTCCGCAATCAAACAGGTTGCCAGCGGACGTTTTGGTGTAACCAGCCGTTACCTTGTATCTGCAAGAGAAATCCAGATCAAGATGGCGCAGGGTGCAAAACCTGGTGAAGGCGGACATCTTCCTGCAAAGAAAGTATATCCTTGGATTGCCAAGACACGTCATTCCACACCGGGTGTCAGCCTGATTTCCCCGCCACCGCATCACGATATCTATTCTATCGAGGACCTGGCACAGTTAATCTATGACCTTAAGAATGCAAATAAATATGCAGATATTTCTGTCAAACTGGTATCTGAAGCAGGTGTCGGTACAGTTGCAGCAGGTGTTGCAAAAGCCGGTGCACAAACTATTCTGATCTCTGGTTATGACGGAGGTACAGGTGCAGCTCCGAGAAGTTCTATCCACAATGCAGGACTTCCATGGGAACTTGGACTTGCAGAAACACATCAGACACTGCTCAAGAATGGTCTGAGAAACCGTGTCCGCATTGAGACAGACGGTAAGCTTATGAGTGGTCGTGACGTTGCGATCGCAGCATTAATGGGTGCCGAGGAATTTGGTTTTGCAACAGCTCCGCTTGTAACCATGGGATGCGTTATGATGCGTGTATGTAACCTGGATACCTGCCCGGTTGGTGTGGCAACACAGAACCCTGAACTTCGTAAGAGATTCAAAGGTAAACCGGAATATGTAGAGAATTTCATGCGTTTTATCGCACAGGAATTAAGAGAATACATGTCCAAGCTCGGATTCCGTACAGTCAGTGAAATGGTAGGCCGTACAGATCTCCTTGTTCAGACAGACAACGTACAGGAACCACATCAGGGCAAAGTAGACTTAAGTGCAATCCTGAACAATCCGTTCGCAGGCAAAGACCAGAAAGTTACTTTTGACCCGAAAGCCGTATATAACTTCGAACTGGAAAAGACCATGGATGAAAAGGTTCTGGTTAAGAAATGCGCAAATGCCATCAATAAAGGTCAGAAAACAGAGCTTTCTGTAAACCTGACAAACATTGACCGTACATTCGGAACCATCCTTGGTGCAGAGATCACAAGAAAGAACAAAGACGGACTTGCAGATGACACTATCACTGTACACTGCAACGGTGCCGGCGGACAGAGCTTCGGTGCATTTATCCCCAAAGGACTTACACTGGAACTGACCGGTGACAGTAATGACTACTTCGGAAAAGGTCTTTCCGGTGGTAAACTGATTCTGAAAGTTCCGGAGAAAGCTGCATACAAAGCAGAAGAGAACATTATCGTAGGTAACGTTGCCCTCTACGGTGCAACCAGCGGTACCGCATTTATCAATGGTGTTGCAGGTGAGCGTTTCGCAGTCCGTAACTCCGGTGCATCTGCAGTTGTAGAAGGCGTAGGAGAACACGGCTGTGAATATATGACAGGTGGCCGCGTAGTCGTACTTGGTAAGACTGGCAAGAACTTTGCAGCAGGTATGAGCGGTGGTATCGCATATGTACTGGATGTGGATAATGTTCTTTACAAGAACCTGAACAAGGCTATGATTTCCATCGAAAAAGTGGAAAACAAATATGACAAAAAAGAACTCCGTGACCTGATCGAAGCCCATGTAGAAGCTACAGGCTCCAAACTCGGTGCGAAAGTTCTCGCTGACTTTGATTACTATCTGCCACACTTCAAGAAACTCATTCCGAATGAGTACAAGAAGATGATCACTTTAAGTGCGAAACTGGAAGAAAAAGGACTCAACAGTCAGCAGGCACAGATGGAAGCGTTCTATGAAAGTATTGGCGCTAAACATTGATAATAATTGAATATATCGTGTGAACTTATCAATGTTGCCCCGTCATCTTTTAGAATAAATAAAAAGGTGGCGTGGGCCATACCATTATTGCCGCAGCAAGTGTGGCGAAGAGGAGGAAATCATGGGCAAACCAACAGGATTTTTAGAATATGAGAGAGAGACGGCAAAAGTTCTGCCGCCAAAGGTCCGCATCGCAAACTTCAAAGAATTCAGGACCCCATTAAATAAAGAAAAACAGAAACTTCAGGGCGCACGCTGCATGGCATGCGGTGTCCCATTCTGCCAGTCAGGTATGATGATCGGCGGTATGGCATCCGGCTGCCCTCTGCACAACCTTGTACCTGAGACAAATGATCTGGTTTATACAGGCAACTGGAAACAGGCATTCTTAAGACTGAGCAAGACACACAGTTTCCCGGAATTTACTTCCCGTGTCTGCCCTGCACTCTGTGAAGCAGCCTGCACCTGTAACTTAAACGGAGAACCGGTCTCCACAAAAGAAAATGAACGTGCGATCATCGAGACAGCCTACGAGAACGGATGGGTAACTCCGCAGATCCCGGAAGTGCGTACGGGCAAATCCATCGCAGTCATCGGAAGCGGTCCGTCTGGACTGGCAGCAGCTCAGCAGTTAAACAGACGAGGCCACAGCGTAACTGTATTTGAAAGAAAAGACCGTGTAGGCGGACTTCTCCGTTACGGTATTCCTAACATGAAGCTGGACAAAGCTGTTGTTGACAGAAGAATCCATCTTATGGAAGAAGAGGGAGTTAAATTCGTTACAAATGTAAACGTAGGAAAGGACATCAAAGCAGAAGAACTTCTGAAACAGTTCGACCGCGTTATCCTTGCCTGCGGAGCATCCAATCCACGAGACATTAAAGTTCCGGGACGGGATGCAAAAGGAATTTATTTCGCAGTAGATTTCCTGGGACAGGTAACAAAAGCGCTGTTGGACTCTGACTTTGCCAAAGTTCCATATGAACTTGCCAAAGGAAAAAATGTTCTGGTCATCGGTGGTGGTGATACAGGAAATGACTGTGTGGGAACATCTATCCGTCTGGGTGCCAAATCTGTGATCCAGTTAGAGATGATGCCCAAGCCGCCAGTGGAAAGAACACCATCCAATCCATGGCCGCAGTGGCCGAGAGTCCTCAAAACAGATTATGGCCAGGAAGAAGCTATCGCAGTATTCGGACATGACCCACGAGTATACCAGACTACTGTTACAGAATTTATCAAAGATAAAAACGGAAATGTCTGCCAGGCAAAACTCACAAAATTAAAGAGTGAAAAAGATCCAAAGACAGGACGTATGATGATGGTTCCTGTAGAAGGAAGCGAAGAAGTCATCCCTGTAGATGTAGTTCTTATCGCAGCCGGTTTCCTTGGCAGTGAGAAATATGTAACAGACGCATTTAAGGTAGCCATCAATGGAAGAACCAATGTAGATACAAAACCAGAGCAGTATCAGACCTCCGTAGACAAAGTCTTCACAGCAGGAGACATGCACAGAGGCCAGTCCCTGGTAGTATGGGCGATCCGCGAGGGCAGAGAAGCTGCGAAAGCGGTGGATGAATCACTGATGGGATATTCCTATCTGTAAAAATAAGATAAAATATGACAAAGGTGCTATTGCCTGACGGAAAAGGACGTCAGGAAGTAGCACCTTTGTTTTTTGAAGTGATTTTCGGGTGTTTCGGGTATTACAATAATTGTAGTTTAGTTTGAATAAACAAAAATACTTAGTAAACCAGCGTAGTCCTATCAGCGATTACACGGCGAAGATGTGATTACCACACCGAAAACAAAGAAAAGTAATCGTATGATCAAAATGCCGAAGTTCCTCTGTGAAGAAATGCAGGAATATTTGCAGATGCTTTACGGATTGGAAATACTTGTATTTATGGACTTGTTGGAAGAAATGGAGCTGGAAAGACTACCCTTTTGAATATACTTTCGAATTATGACAAAAATTATACGGGAGTAATTTCTATCGATGGAGAAAAAATGAACAAGGTTGATTATCTTGATATGCCGGTTGCCTATGCAATGGATCAACCAAGTTTTTTTAATGAGCTGACGATATATGAAAATCTTCTTTTGATTGCTTCAAGCAGAAAGATAAAAAAACAAGAGGCATTTGATAAAATCGAGAGGATTTTAGATGGGTTGGGATTAAAAAAGTATGAGAACTATTCTCCGTTAGAACTTTCAAAAGGTACAATGCAACGGTTAAATAATGCTTGTGCAATGATACAAGAAGAAAAAATTACTATTTTTGATGAACCATTTTCAGGACTTGATCCTGTCCAAATGAAACTTTTAGAAAATGTAATAGTGGAGTTTCACAAGAAAGAAAAAGGAATTTACATTATTTCAAGCCATGATATAGAGTGTTTACAAAATGTTTGTGACAAGTGTCTTTTGTTACATAACGGACAAATTAGAGAAATCAATACGGAGGAAGTTGATAGAGAGAAAATCGCAAAGATTTTATCTGAAGGGGAATAAAGTATGTATCAGTTGCTTTTGAAACAGAGATTCAAATTTGCAGTTAGAATGATTAAACGAAATATAGGTGCTTATCTTATGCTGATTGCTATTGTGCCATGTATTCTTATATTACAATCTATGATTCAGACAACCCATGGAATGGATATTGCTGTTTTTATACCGTATGGTATTCTCTGCTTCTTGTTTATGAATTTGTTTGGAACAATACCAAGAATGCGTATTTCTCCTGAAACTTATATTTGGAAAATAGAAAAAACATATATTTGGAGAGTGAAGAAGATAGGAAAAAGCATGGTACTGACGTTGAGTGTTGCGTTGATTTTATTTTGGGCTTTTCCAATGGAGGGAATGGTCTTAAGACAGTTTATTGTGGCTATGCTTTGTAACCCAATTGTCAATATGCATACGGTTTTATCAACACAATATAAATATCGGGATATTATGAATATATGTATGTTGGCAGTAGTAATGATTTGTTTTTTTTATGGAAGTGTATTTGTTACCAGTATATTATTGATCATTTACGGATTATATTTTATTTTATATCCTTATTTTAGCTATCAAGCAATTATCCCGTTCTTTCAACAATATAATCAGATGTTATATGGTTTTTTGAATAGGGAATATGATACAGTCTTGCAAACACAGGATGAAGTGTTTTTCCAAAATAATCAGAGAGAAATGAAGGGACTGATGAAGAAATATTATGGCAGCCGCTATCGTTTTTTGATGGTTTATGAGGTGGTTAGTGTTATTAGAAGAAAGAAACAGATTATGTATCAGTATTTTGCGATTGTTTTAATCACAATGTTATTATCGCAGATAGAGGGAAAATATATTGAGTATGTATTATTGTTTTCTATATTGATATTAGGACAGAATGTTGTCAGCTATAATGTGCAAAATGAATTACGTTTAGTTAAAAAAAGATTTCCGCTCAGATATTCTTTAAAAGAAAAATTACAATGCAAGTCAGTTATTGGAAGAGTATTCAAAACAAAAAGTAAGTGAAAGATAATATACTTTATCCCCATTCCAGACAGGTACGCAGAGCATGACACTCACAAAGCAGTGTCCATTCAGATAG
>OGIO01002646.1_pt1 | contig 10077 bp, 9 predicted proteins | sample 1571841 | NCBI WGS metagenome assembly OGIO01 (sample SAMEA2582111, study PRJEB24529) | metagenome | biome: Human gut stool | place: China | collected 2011
TGCCGCCGGAGGGGCGGCGCTTGCCGTCCAGCACCTGCATCAGGGTGGATTTGCCCGCGCCGTTGGGGCCGGCAATGATGAGCCGCTGGCCGCGGCACACCGTGTAGGTAAAGGGCTCCAGCAGGGTGCGGTCCCCGATCTGGATGGACAAATTTTTCAGGATCACCAGCTCGTTCCAGGGTTCCACGTCGTACTCGAACCGGAACTTCAGCTGGTTCGTCTCGTCCTTGGGAGCCTCGGTGATCTCCAGCTTTTCCAGCTGGCGGCGGCGGCTCTGGGCCATTTTGGTGGTGGAGGCCCGTACCAGGTTCCGGTCCACATAATCCTGCAGCTTTTCGGCCAGGGCCACGTCGGCATCGTGCTGCTTCTGGCGCAGGGCGTCAGCGGCCTCCTTCTGCGGCAGGTAAGCCGAGAAGTTGCCCTTGTAGGTGGTCATGGTCTGGAAGGAAACCTCCCAGATCTTGGTACACACATTGTCCAGGAAATAGCGGTCGTGGCTGACCACCAGCACCGCACCGGAATAGCCCTTGAGGTAATTTTCCAGCCATTCCATGGTGGCAAAGTCCAGGTGGTTGGTGGGCTCGTCCAGGATCAGCACATCCGGCTTTTCCAGCAGCAGCTTTGCCAGACGCAGCCGGGTCAGCTCACCGCCGGAAAGCACGGCAATGTTCTTTTCCCAGGTGTCCTGCGCAAAGCCCATGCCGGACAGCACCTTTTTGATGTTGACATCCATGTTGTAGCCGTCGGCGGCATCCACGATGTTCTGCAGTGCGTCGTGCTGGGCCAGCAGGTCGGTGTTGTCGGGCTGGGCTGCCATCTTGCGCTCCAAAACCTGCATCTGGGCCATGGCGTCCAGCACCGGCGCAAAGGTGGCGCGCATTTCGCCGTAGATGTCCAGCGTGGGGTCCAGTTTGGCGTTCTGTTCCAGGTAGCCCAGCGTCACGCCATGGGTCACGCTGAATTCCCCGTCGTAGTCCTGATATTCTCCGGTCAGGATCTTGAGGAGCGTGGTCTTGCCCGCGCCGTTCTGGCCTACGATGCCGATACGGTCCTCCCGCTCGACACTGGCCGTCACATCGTGCAGCACGACTTTTTCGCCAAAGCTCTTTCCAAGTTTTTCTAAATGTATCAGCATTGTTTCAATCCATTCTGTTCTGCTGCGGTCCCGCAGGGGCTCAGCACTGGTGGCGGCGGTTCTTCAGTCCCACATTGGCCAGCTCGTCCTGCTCCATGACCAGCGGATAAAGTTCTTCCAGGCTGGCGATCTCGTAGGTGGGGATCACCTTGCCCGGGTTCTCGGTGTGGTTGGGGTTGAACCAGCAGGTGTCCAGCCCGGCGTTTGCACCGCCCTGGATGTCGCTGGTCAGGCTGTCGCCCACCATCAGCACATGCTCGCGGTTCTCCACGCCCAGTGCCCGCAGGGCGGCGTCAAAGATGCGTGCACCGGGCTTCTCGCAGCCCAGCTTCTCGGAGATGAACACATCCTCCATGAAGTTGGACACGCCGCTCTCGGCCAACCGCCGGGTCTGCACCTTGTGGACGCCGTTGCTCACCACGGCCAGTGTGGCCACCTCCGACAGCTCCCGCAGCACGTCCAGCACCTCGGCGTTCATCAGGTCCGGGTGGGTGGACAGCTGCTCCAGATAATAGCGGTTCATCTCTGCGCCGTCTCCGGCGGCGTCAATGGCTTTGAGGAAGCGGCTGAACCGCTCGTTGAGCAGCTTTTCGCGGCGGATCTGGCCTTTTTCCAGCTGACGCCACAGTTCCTCATTGATAGTGCGGTAGGTCTGCACTGTTTCGGCGTCCGGCTCGATGCCGTAGTTCACCAGCGTTTCGGCCAGCGCCTTGCTCTCGGCGGCGTCAAAGTTGAGCAGCGTATTGTCCGCATCAAACAGGATGCAATAGTATTTTGCCATAATATCCCCTCATTTCCTTTTCCGGCCCGCTTTGCAGGGCGGGCATTACAACAGGGAGAAGCCAGCCCTGCGGTGGGCAGAGCTGGCTTCTGTTCATTCCGAAATCATTTCATACGCCTGTACGTCGGTTTGTTCCGGTTTGTTTTCTGAACAGGTTGTTTGGGCGGTGCAGGGAGTGGCATTGCATTTCTGCATTTCCTCCTCCAGTGCACCGTTTTCTACATTTTCCCAATCGGTATCGTAGTAATCCACGCTGCCGTCGGTCACATCTTCTGCACCGGGCAGGCCCGGCACCCGCGGCTCTTCCCAGAACATCGAACCGCCTCCCTTCCCCTCAGCCTATGCGGCGCAGGGGCAAAGGGTTCTGCGCTCAGGAGCGGGCTGCCGGTTCTTCGGCCGTGTCATTTTCGGCTTCTGCCTTGGGAGCCGGGCTCTCAGAGGAAGCACTGCTGTGAGAGCTGCTCTCGGAGCTGCTGTGGGAGGAACTGGCGGCCGCACTGCTGCTGTGCGAGGTGCTGCCGCTCCCGGCTTCCGACGAGGAACCGCTGTGAGACGAGCTGCCGCTGTGGGAGGAGCTGGTGCTCTCGGCCCCGTTGGAGCTGCTGACGGATTCCTTTTCCGACGAAGAAGAGGAAGAAGAACCGGATGTACTTCCGGAGGAAGCCCCGGAAGAAGTGCTGGAAGAACCAGACGAAGCAGTACTGCCGGACGAAGAAGAGCCGGAGCTGCCGGAAGAACTGCTGGAAGAGCCCGAAGAAGCTGCCGGGGCACCGGGCACCGTGATCTCCAGCGTGTTGCTGGTGACGGTGCTGCCGTTGTAGCTCACCACTGCGTAGACCTTGAAGGTAGTGCCCTGCATCTCAGCCGTAATGGGCACCGTCACGCTGGTCTGGCCTGCGGCAGAAGCAGCCTCCACACCGTTGGCATACCAGCGGATGGAATCTGCCTCCAGATACTTGCCGCTGATCTTCGCGTGGAAGGTGCAACTGCCGCCCACTGCAGCCTTGCCGCTGCTGCTGATCTGCACCGAGGCGGCAGCAAACACGGCGGTCACATCCAGATTCTGCTTGAAGTTGGCATCCGTGCGGGTCTTGTTGGTCACACCGTCGCTCCACTTGACGAACACATAGCCCGATGCCGGGACCGCCGTAACGCTGACCGACTGGCTTGCACCGACGCTGTAGGTCAGTGTGGTCTTGCCGTTGTCATTGCCGGCGCTCAGGGTACCGCCGCCGGTCTTATCCACGCGGTAAGAGACCTGATACTGGGTGGTATCCTCCTGCGTTTCCGAGGAAGAAGGTGCCTCCTCCGTACTACCGGAAGACGCCACCGCCGAGCTGGGATCGGGCACATATTCGGCGCGGCGGGGAATGTTGTTGGTGTCCGGGCGGCGGTCCTCGGTCTCGTAGGCATGGGTGCGCAGGTAGTTCAGCAGCACCTTCAGGCCGGAGGTCTTGAGATGGATGTCGCCGCTCTGGTAATAGTCGGCGTTGCCGTAGCCGGTGGAATCCTTGAGGGCTTCGGCCGTGTTGAGGAACTTCAGGCCCATTTCCTCACACATGGACAGCAATGCCATATTGAAGTCGTCGATCCTGGTCTGGTCCATGTTGGGATAGTTGGAGTGGTCGGCAGGCACCGGCGGCACCGTGTTGACGATGATGTCGGTGTAGGGGTAGCTGGTCTGGATGGCCTGCACCAGCTGCTTGTAATTGCTGATAAAATCCTCCACGGCCATGCCGGTGTCGTTGGTGCCCAGCATGATGACCACGCGGCGGGGCTTCATCTTGGCCACAGCTTCCGCGATGGTGTAGCGGCTGCTGTCCTTTTTAAAGGTAACGATGCCCTCGTTCAGGGCAGCGCTTGTGCCAATACCCTCCTTGGCGCAGAACTGCTGCAGGCTGATCAGGCCGTTGGCATACAGACGCACCGTGTTGGAATCGCCGATGAACAGTGTCTCATTCTGGTAGGCGTCACCCGCGTCCGCCGTCTCGGGGAGCAGTGCACTGGACTGTTCATTGATCTGGTAATGGTCGGCGATGTTTGCATCATCCGCAGGCTGCTCGGTGCCCGGCTGCTCCGAAGAGGCAGCCGGTTCCTTGCCACGGTGGATCAGGACAAGGGTGATGCCAATGGTCAGCAGCGCCGCCAGTGCACACACAATGCACACCAGCACTGCCTGCTTCTGCATGGGCGTCAGCGACTGTTTTTCCGGTTGTGTATTCTGTCTCATAGTTTTCACCATTCCCTTTATTGCGCGTTGTTTCAGGCACGCTGCTCCAGCAGCTGGTCGGCAAGGTCGGCGCAGCTCTCGGCCAGCAGCACCGGGTGGAAGGGCGCAAGCTCCTCGCGGCTGCCATAGCCGTACAGTGCACCGGCAGCGTTCAGACCGCAGTCTGCCGCGCCGCGCATGTCGTCGTTGCGGTCACCGACCATCAGCACCCGCTTGCCCTGCAGCATGGGCTGGCTGAGCACATAGCGCACCACGTCGGTCTTGGTGTCGCGGCTCTCGTCCATGGACGCGCCGCCGATGAAATCAAAAAAGGGTGCAAGACCCTTTTCTTCCAGGATCGGGGTGACCACCTCGGTGGGCTTGGAAGTAGCGGTGCACAGGATCAGTCCGGCGTCCTTCAGGCGCTGCAGCATTTCCGCTGCACCGGGGTACGCGGCGCATTCGTGACTGCCCTTCACCGCGTAGCTTTCGCGGTAAAGGCAGGTGGCCTGCTCGATCTTGTCCAGCTCGGTGAAGTGCTCGCCGAAGCTCTTGCGCAGCGGCGGACCCAGATAGCGGCGCAGGTTGACGCCGGTGACGTCCACGCCCATTTTCTGAAAGACCTCTTCCAATGTATGGAGAATGCCGGGAGCGGAATCGATCAGGGTCCCGTCCACGTCAAACAGGATGGCATCGTAATGCAGCAATTGCGGTTTCCTCACTTTCATGGTGATACAGTCTATAGTATAGCACAGATTGACCGCCTCAGCAATTCCAACAAATGCATTTTCCGGTTTTTATGCAAACTTTCCGTGAAGAGACGGTAAACAAAAATGCCCGCCCGGCACCCGGGCAGGCAGAGGACCTTACTGGTCAGCAGAACAGCCGCTGCCGGAAGGCGGATAGTAGAGGTTGTTGGAGATGAACTCCAGCTTATCCTTGAGCACGAGCTCCAGGTTGGCCACGGCGTGCACCATGTTGGTTGCCGAGTCGTTGACCTCCAGCAGCTTGCACAGATCTAGCCCATCCAGGCCCATGGCCACCTTCATCTTCTGGCTTTCGGCGCACAGAATGTGGCTGAGGGCCGTTTCCTGCAAGGCGATGCTCTCCATCAGGTCGATCACAGCCTGGTCCAGCGTGACCTTGGGCATCTCCGGGCACTGGGAGCGGGTACAGGTTTCAGCAGACATAGAATACCATCCTTTCCGGTCAAGAGGGTTTGCACGCCCCATCCTATGCCCTGCCGTGTGGCGGCGTTACTGCTGCTTTTCGCGCACCTTTTCAATGGTCTGCCGGTAGCCGCCGGTGCCGTACTGGATGCAGCGATTGATGCGGCTGATGGTGGCAGTGCTGATCTCCACCGTTTTTACGATCTGCTCGTAGGTGCTGCCGTCCAGCAACAGCTTTGCTGCCTCCAGACGCTGCGCCATGTCCGAGATCTCCTTGACGGTACACAGATCCTCGAAGAAATCGTAGCATTCTTCCCGCGTTTCCAGGCTGAGGATCGCGTCGAACAGCGCGTCGATGGTTTCGTTTCTTCTGGGATTTTTCTCGGCCATAACAGTTCTCCTTCTTCTGATCACATCGGGTCGGTTCATCGTGTTATTACTTTAGCACTTCAAAGTGTGAAAGTCAAGCATTCTGCGTGAACTCTTTTCAGGAAATGCACTGTTCAATTTAGCTCTTTTCACATGTGAATAAAAATCACCTAAAATTTTCTTAGAACTTCTTTGCCGAATTGGCGCATCCTCCGAACTTCCCGGAACTATATTGACAAATTATGAATTCTGCCCTAAAGTAGGAGCAATCATTCGGCAAATGCGACGAACAGGACATGATCATTTGCAGCACCCTCTTTCAGCGAGCCGCCCTTTTTGATGCAACGGCGGCAGTCAGGAGCAAATGACCCTCCCCTGCAAGCAGCGTGTGTGAACGGGACCTTGACCGTCCTGAGTAATGCAACGCCGTCCAGCCCCCGTTACCGGGCAGCATGGCAGATGCGCCATGCGTGGGAGTGGCTGTCCACCGACAGCAAGCGAAGTGGTACCGCGGAGCAGAATCATCCACAATGTGCAGTGGATGTGTGAGCCTTCGTCTTCGGGAAAGATCTTCCGCCCAAGGAAGATCTTCCGGATGGACGAGGGCTTTTTTACGCCCTGCGGTGCTGCCAGCCTTGCCGGACGGCGCTGTGCACCTGGCCGGTTTGCCGCGTGAAAAAAAGGAAAGAGGTAAAAACAATGAATACGCTGGTCATCGTACTGATCGCCGCCGTGTGTCTGTTCGGTGCTTACGCACTCTACGGCCGCTGGCTGGCAAACAAGTGGGGCATCGACCCCACCGCCAAGACCCCGGCTGTTGTCCATGAGGATGGCCGGGACTATGTTCCCACCGACGGTTGGACGGTGTTCGCCCACCAGTTCAGCTCCATTGCCGGTGCAGGCCCTGTCACCGGTGCCATCCAGGCTGCCGCTTTCGGCTGGCTGCCCGTTCTGCTGTGGGTCCTGCTGGGCGGCATCTTCTTCGGTGCCGTCACCGACTTCGGCGCTCTGTACGCTTCCGTCAAGAATGACGGCAAGAGCATGGGCATGCTGATCGAGAAGTATATCGGCAAGACCGGCCGCAAACTGTTCCTGCTGTTCTGCTGGCTGTTCTGCGGCATCGTCATCGCTGCCTTCGCAGACATGGTCGCAGGCACCTTCAACGCCTACGGCACCGACGGTGCTCTGGTGGAAGCTGCTCAGACCAACGGCGCTGCCGGCATGGTCTCCATCATGTTCATGGTGTTCGCAGTGGTCTTTGGCCTGCTGCAGAACAAGTTCCACTTCACCGGCTGGAAAGAAAACGTCATCAGCATCGTGTTCATCGTGCTGTCCTTCGTGGTTGGCGCAAACGCTCCTGTCATCCTGGGCAAGGCTGCATGGAGCTACATCACCTTCGTTTACATCTTCTTCGCTGCCGTGCTGCCCATGTGGCTGCTGAAGCAGCCCCGTGACCACATGACCACCTTCATGTTCGTGGCTATGATCGTAGGTGCCGTTCTGGGCCTGATTGTCAACCACCCCGTCATGAACCTGCCGGTGTTCACCGGCTTCAACAACGCAAAGCTGGGCACTATGTTCCCCATCCTGTTCGTTACCGTGGCCTGCGGTGCCGTTTCCGGCTTCCACAGCCTGGTATCCTCCGGTACTTCCTCCAAGACTGTTTCCAATGAAAAGGATATGCTGAAGGTCGGTTACGGTGCCATGGTGCTGGAGAGCCTGCTGGCTGTCATCGCCCTGTGCGTGGCAGGCGCAGCCGCTGCCGCCGACGGCACCCCCGCCGATGGCACCCCCTTCCAGATCTTCAGCCGTGGCGTGGCCAGCTTCTTTGTGGGCTTTGGCCTAGACCAGCACTTTGCTTCCGTGTTCATGACCATGTGCGTTTCCGCTCTGGCCCTGACCAGCCTGGACGCTGTGGCCCGTATCGGCCGTATGAGCTTCCAGGAACTGTTCAGTGTGGATGACATGGAGCACGCTGAGGGCTGGCGCAAGCTGCTGTGCAACGTGTACTTCTCCACCATCATCACTCTGGTGTTCGGCTTCATCCTGACCAAGATCGGCTACGCCAACATCTGGCCGCTGTTCGGTTCCGCCAACCAGCTGCTGAGCGCTCTGGTGCTGGCTACCCTGTGCGTGTTCCTGAAGGTCACCGGCCGCAACAACAAGATGATCTTCCCTCCGCTGATCATCATGCTGTGCGTCACCTTCACCGCTCTGGTGCAGCGCCTGATCGCTATGGTCAAGGCCATCAGCACCGCCGCTTCTGTGACCATCCCCGCTGGCGAGACCACCTGGGGCGCTGTGTTCATCGCAAACGGCCTGCAGCTGATCCTGGCTGTCCTGCTGATCGTGCTGGGCCTGAACATCGTGGTCCACTCCTTCAAGGCTTACCAGAAGGCTGAACAGAACAGCGAAGTCAAGGCCTGATCTCTCAGATCGGCGCATCGCTTAACAGAATAGGCAAAATGCCGCTGACGGTTTTAAAGGCCGTCGGCGGCTGTTTTTTGTTATTCTTCCGGCAGTTCCATTTCGTGTTCCATCGACACAAAGCCAAACCGCTCATACAACGGCCTGCCCATCGCGGTCGCTTCCAGCGAGATGGCCGTTACTCCGCGCCGGTGCGCATCCTCCACCAGCAATGCAAGGGTATGCGCCGCAACACCCTGACGCCGGTACTGCGGTGCCGTGTACATGTTCATGATATATGCCTTTTGACCGGTGGGGTTGTGAACGGTCGGCATGACCTGAAAATAGCTCACAGCGCCCGTGCCAACCAGTGTATCTCCGTCCCAGACGAGATATGCCGTGTGGGTGTCCTCGGCAAAGGCCTTCCGGTAATAGGCCCATGTCTGACACTCTACCTCCGGCAACGGAGCATCATCCGGCAGCAGATTGGCCGCCCGCAGCACCCGGCAGCGCACCGTCACAAGCAATTCCAGATCTTCCAGCGTGGCTTTCTGATATCTGAGATTCAGCACTGGTGTTCCTCCCAGCTCTGCAGCACGGCAAGCTGTACTTCGGTGTGGAACCAGTGTTCCCCGCCCTGCAGGATGGTCAGATGTGCCCCGCTCTGCCGGCGGAACCTCTCCATCACCGCACGGGAGGTCAACGCATCCTTGTCGCCGTACAGCACCTGGGTGGGTATATGCCACTGCAGGGGATGCTCCCGCACCCAGCACAGATACGGCCACGAAAGCGTTTCTCCCATCTCCGTGGGGATCTCCCCTGCTGCCTTCAGCTGTTCTTCGGTGACATGGGCGCCCTGCATCATGCTCAGGATGAGGGTTTCCATATCCACCACAGGGGACACGAGCAGGGCCTTTTCCGGCTTTTCTGCCCGCAATGCCTGCATCGCCAGCCATGCCCCGATGCTGACCCCATAGAGCCAGATATGCGGCCAGACCGGCTGCATCCGGGCATAGACTGCCTGAATTTCCGGCACCACCGCCCACGGCAGCAGCTGTTCCGGGCGGTCCCTGCGCGCTCCGTGTTCGGGCAGGTCGATGGCCAGCACCTGCCAGCCTGCTGCGCAGGCGGTGTTTGCAAAGCGCTCAGCCTCTTCCTTGCAGCCGTTTTTCCCGTGGACATAAAGATACACCTTGCGGCTGCGCACGCCGTACAGGATGGCCGGAACGCCCGCAAGGGTAAGATTTTGTTTTTTCATAGAGAGATTTCTCCTTCGTCATAACCCCGGCACAAAAATGCCTGAGAGGGTTCTCCGTTTTGAACCCTCTCAGCTTCGCTCCGCTCAGCAGCTCCCCCGAGATGGGGAGCTTTTTTCGTTATGCCGGAAACTTTCCCTTCTCCCCTAAAAGCTCGCCCTTCGGGAGAGCTGGCAAACCCATAAGGGTTTGCCTGAGAGGGTTCTTTTCTCCATGATAGCACATCTGCCGCACAAACACAAACAAAAAGGAGCCGCAGCACCCATAACAGGTACTGCGGCTCCCGTTTTCAGCGTCGGAAGCTAAAATTACTTCACCATGCTTGCAACTTCAGCAGCGAAATCGTCAGCACGCTTCTCCAGGCCTTCGCCCTTCTGGAAGCGGGCAAACTTGACGATCTTGATGTCGCCGCCCAGGTCCTTTGCGACCTTTGCAGTGTACTGAGCAACCGTCAGGTCGCCGTCCTTGACGAACTCCTGATCGACCAGGCAGTTCTCCTTGAAGAACTTCTTGATCTTGCCCTCGATCATCTTCTGCTTCACAGCCTCAGGCTTGTTGGCGGTCTTGGGATCGCCAGCCATCTGGACCAGCATGATTTCCTTCTCCTTGGCCACGACCTCGGCGGGGACAGAAGCCTCGTCCACATAGCCGGGGTTGGCAGCTGCGACCTGCATTGCGATGTCCTTGCCGTAAGCAACGAACTCGTCCTTGGCCTCGATGCCGTTGGTGGTCTCGAAGTTGACCAGGATGCC
>OGIO01002649.1_pt1 | contig 10066 bp, 8 predicted proteins | sample 1571841 | NCBI WGS metagenome assembly OGIO01 (sample SAMEA2582111, study PRJEB24529) | metagenome | biome: Human gut stool | place: China | collected 2011
GGTCTGGTTGCCACCCGCCTACAAAGGCGCCTCGGGCGGTTACTCCGTCGGCTATGATACCTACGATCTCTTTGACCTCGGCGAGTTTGATCAAAAGGGCTCTGTCGCCACCAAATATGGCGATAAGACCCAGCTGCTGGCGGCGATCAACGCCAAATATATCCACTCAAATCCTGGTGTATACAGTCTGCGCGCGTTTGCGCGGACAAAGATCCCGGGAGCGGATATCGAGATCGGAGAATATACCATCAACCATCAGATGGATTTAATTTTACAGGATATCTACAGGAGAAAGCCGGATTTTATCGGCTTTTCCTGCTATATATGGAACATTTCCTATATCATGGAGATCGTCCGGGACGTAAAGAAAGTGCTGCCGGAGGCGGAGATCTGGCTTGGAGGTCCGGAGGTGTCCTATGATGCGAAAAAAGTGCTGACGCGTGAGCCGGATGTTCGTGGTATCATGCGCGGGGAAGGCGAGCTGACGTTCACAGAGCTTGTGCGTGCTTATCTTCAGAGAGAAAAAACGTCCGTACCGGACGGATATACAGGTGAAAGCTTTAGGGGACAGGCAAAGGAGAAAACTTCCGGCTGTGCGGAAAATACCCGGATGCCGGAGGCTGGCGAAGGAGAAAATGCGCATTCAGGTCGTCTGGAGTTGAGCCATATTCCGGGGATCACGTACCGCACGGAAAGCGGCGAGATCGAGGAACATGGTCCGCAGCGTCTTCTCAGTCTCGATGAGATCCCATTCTACTATGATGATATGGCAGGATTCGAGAACAGGATCGTCTACTATGAGAGCAGCCGCGGATGTCCGTTTTCCTGCAGTTACTGTCTTTCTTCCATCGATAAGACGGTGCGCTTCCGGAGTCTCGATCTGGTACTCCCGGAACTGCAGTTTTTCCTGGACCACAAGGTCCCACAGGTCAAATTTGTGGACCGCACCTTCAACTGCAAAAGAGAACACACTCTGGGGATCTGGCGGTACCTTGTGGAGCATGATAACGGGATCACGAACTTCCACTTCGAGGTTTCCGCGGATATCTTTGACGAGGAGGAGCTGGAACTGATCGGAAAGATGCGCCCGGGTCTGATCCAGCTGGAGATCGGTGTCCAGTCTACAAATCCGGACACGATCCGGGAGATCCACAGGCACATGGATCTGGTAAAACTGAAACGGGCGGTGGACCGTGTTTACGATTACCGGAATACCCACCAGCACCTTGATCTGATCGCGGGACTTCCCTATGAGAACTATGAATCATTTATGCGTTCGTTTGATGACGTTTACCGGATGCGTCCGGATCAGCTCCAGATGGGGTTCTTAAAGGTGTTAAAAGGATCCTACATGGAGGAGCAGGTTGCGGCATATGATCTGAAATACCGGGGAATCCCGCCATATGAAGTGCTTTCCACAAAGTGGCTTCCTTACAGCGATGTGATCCGTCTGAAAGGCGTGGAGGACATGGTCGAGGTCTACTATAACAGCGGCCAGTTCCCGGCGACGATGAAGCTGCTGGAGAAAAGATTCCAGAGACCATCGGAGATTTTTGTGAATCTGGCGGAATACTATGAGAAGAACGGCCTTACCGGGATCAGCCACAGCAGACTGGCCAGGTATGAGATCCTGTACCGGTTCCTGGAAGAGGATATGAGGGAAGAAGAGCGGGATCATGTTACGGCTGCAAAGGTCCCGGAAACCGGACAGCCGTCCTTAGCGGACTTCCGTGACAGTTTAATGTATGACCTCTATGTCCGCGAAAACATCAAGAGCCGTCCGTCCTTTGCCAGCGACCAGTCTCCGTACAAAAAGGAAGTCCGCGAATTCTTCATGGCGGAGGAAGAAAATCCAAAATGGCTCACGGATTACGCTGGCTTTGATTCGAGGCAGATGGCGAAAATGGCTCATCTGGAACATATGGAAGATGGTACGTTTGTACTGTTTGATTATAAAAAGCGGGATCCGCTGTCTGGGAATGCGGGAGCGGTGCGTTTTGTATACAAGGATGGAGAAGAGACATGGCAGATGAAATGATAAATTCTTATGTCGCACTGGATCTTGAGACGACAGGGATCGGTGCACGCCATGAAAAGATCACGGAGATCGGTATGGTGAAGGTGATCGATGGCGAGGCAGTGGACACCTATCATACGATGGTAAACCCGCACCGGGAGATCCCGGAGAGGATCGTGGAGCTGACGGGGATCACGGATGATATGGTGAAGGATGCACCGGGGATCGATGAGATCCTGGATGAGGTCCTGAACTTTACAGGAGAGCTTCCGCTGCTTGGTCATCAGATCATTTTCGACTACGGTTTCCTTGTTCAGGCTGCGGTAAACCAGAAGCGGAAATTCGAGAAATATGGGGTTGATACGCTGAAGCTCTGCCGCTATCTGATGCCGGGAGCGGAAAAGAAAAATCTGGGTGCTGCCTGCGCATATTTTGGCGTTCATCAGGACACGGCACACCGTGCGCTTTCCGACGCTTATGCCGCCCATGATCTCTACCAGGAATTAAAAAGAAGGTTCGGAAAAGAGCGCCCGGAACTCTTCACCGCAAAAATGTTGCAATATAAGGCAAAAAAGGAACGGACGGCGTCTAAAAGGCAAAAAGAACACTTGCAGGATTTACTAAAATATCATAGAATAGACATAACTGTCGAGATCGATCACATGTCCGGAAATGAAATCTCCCGGATGATCGACAAGATCATTTTCCAGTATGGAAGAATACCGGAAAATGCGAAAAAACAGGGATAGATTTCGGGAACGCTGGAAGAATGACTATTAAACGGCATGACAGCTGATGAGAGCTGTGAGATGCGGACCGGAATGGAAAGCAAGAAGAGGTGAATGGTTTGTTTAACATGAATAACAAAAAAACAAGAAAGATTTTCTCTACCATCGTGATCGTGCTGGTCGTACTTGCAATGGTAGTGCCGATGATTCTCGGTTCCCTTCTTTCTATCTTTTAATATGATGAGAAAAGACCTGGGATATATCAGGCAGCAGAAAGATATCAGCGAGGAAAAAAGAATGAAAAAAAATGTGTGGATCGCAGGTGTGACGGCGTTACTGAGCGCCGGACTTGTCTGGATCGCCCCGGTTTCCACACTGGCAGATGAGCGGATCCCGGATGGGGTCTCCGTTGGAGCCGTCAGCCTTTCCGGACTTACGGAAGCGGAAGCCGAAAAGCAGATCGAAAGTTATGTAAATGAAAAACTAAATCAGGATATCACACTTGTGGTAAATGGTGCGGAGGCGAAATCCGATGCGAAGACGCTTGGCGTTGCCTGGGATAATCAGGATGAGGTGGCGAAAGCGATCCAGGGGACAGAGCTGAAGGGAAATCTTGTAAAAAGGTATATGAAAAAGAAAGATCTTGAGGTAAATCCGTTGAAGATCGAGCTGGATCTCTCTGTGGATCAGGATAAGATCTCTTCTTTCGTATCCGCGAACTGTGATTCTGCGGTGGCGGATGCTGTCGACGCAACGATCACGAGAAAGAACGGAAAGTTTGAGATCACACCTTCAAAAGAAGGTGTGACAGTAGATATGGACGCAACGAAAGCGGCCCTTAATGAGGCGCTGAACAGTGAGGACACAGGCGCGATCCGTGTGGAGGCGTCCGTTACTGTGGATAAGCCGAAGGTGACGGAGGAAGATCTTGCAACGATCAAGGATGTTCTCGGAACTTTTTCCACGAGCTTTGCGACCAGCGGTGCTTCCCGATCCACAAACCTTGCAGTAGGTTCGGGAAAGATCAACGGACATGTGCTGATGCCGGGAGAGGTTCTTTCCGGGTATGAGTGTATGCATCCGTTCACACTGGAAAACGGATATAAGACGGCGACTGCTTATGAGAATGGCCGGTCTGTCGACAGTATTGGCGGCGGTGTCTGCCAGATCTCTACAACTCTCTACAACGCTGCTTTATACGCGGAGCTGGAGATCATTCAGCGCCAGAATCATTCCATGTCGGTCAGCTATGTAAAACCGTCTATGGATGCGGCGATTGCCGGAACTTACAAAGATCTGAAGGTGAAGAATTCTTATGATACCCCGATCTATATCGAGGGATACACACAGGGAAAGACACTGACGTTCACGATCTACGGAAAAGAGACGAGACCGTCGAACCGCACTCTGGCATTTGAGTCAGAGACACTTCAGACCGTGCCGTCACCAACCCAGGAGATCCAGGATCCGAGCCTTCCGGCCGGAAAGCGCGTGAAAGTGGAATCCGGGCATACGGGATTAAAGTCGAAATTATATAAGTGCGTATATGTGGATGGACAGCTGCAGGAACGTACCCTGTTGAACTCTGACACATACAATGCGTCAAAAACAGTTTACCGTGTAGGAACGGGAGCTGCTGAGACAGCAGCACCGGCACCGACCGAGACGGCAGCGCCAACTGAGACGGCAGCGCCGACCGAGACAGAGGCGCCGGCACCGGTTGAGACAGAGGCGCCGGAAACACAGGCACCTGCTGAAACTACCGGACTGCAGCCGGGCGAAAATTATGGCCCTGGAATGGGTGAGAACGCGGCTTAGGCCGCATAGAAGAGAGACCGGAATCATGAGAAAAATTGAGCGCGAACCCAACGGAGCGGGGATCTTCAGACCGGGACAGGATCTGGTAGTCGCAGGGACGATCGGAAAAAACGGTGTGAAGGCGGCTCTGTCGGCAAAAGAAAAAGAGATATCGGCCCGATTCCCGGAATGGTTTGTCAAGCGGATCCGGGAGCAGGCAGATAAAAAGTTAGAACTGACTCCGGAGATGTTCGATGCCTGCGGCGCAGGAGAATGGGAAGAAATTTCGGAGGGCGGCATACTGGCCGCCCTTTGGACTATCTCAGGAGCGTATGAGCAGGGAATTTCCTTTGAACTGAGGAAAATCCCGGTCGCACAGGAAACAATCGAGATCTGTGAACTTTTTGACCTGAATCCATACCGGCTCGCATCGGGAGAATGCCTTCTGATGGCGGTGGAAAACGGTGGGGATGCCGTGAGGATCTTAAGCGAGGCGGGGATCCCGTCCGCAGTGATCGGAAAAGTGGAAAAAGGTATCGCGAGAAAGATGACCGGGATCGGAACAACAGGATTTCTGGAACGCCCGGCACAGGATGAAATCTATAAGATCACAGGAGAATGTGTATGACTGTGATCTGACTGGGAGAAAGCTTTCCTGCCGGGACAGCCGGTCGGAATATGGATTTACCTGTAATCGCTGCTATGACTTTGTAAGAAACTGCTGCCCATAAGAGAATGCCGGCGGCAGATTCCTCAGGTGAAAGCACTGAACAGATATGTAACAAGGAGGATTTATCATGCGTGAAAAAATTTTGGCGATCATTGAAAAGAACAGCCGAATTGATCTGAAAGATCTGGCCGCCCTTTTGGGCGAGAGTGAAGCAGCCGTCGCGAATGAGATCGCGGACATGGAAAAAGAAAATATTATCTGTGGATATCACACCATGATCAACTGGGATAACACCGGAAACGAGAAAGTGATCGCATTGATCGAAGTGAAAGTAACTCCGCAGAGAGGAATGGGATTTGACAAGATCGCGGAGCGCATTTACCAGTACAGCGAAGTGAATTCCGTATATCTGATGTCCGGTGCGTTTGATTTCACCGTGATCATCGAAGGAAAGACCATGCGTGAGGTCGCTCAGTTTGTATCTGAAAAACTGTCCCCGATGGATTCCGTCCTCAGCACAGCGACCCATTTTGTACTCAAGAAATATAAGGACCACGGCACGGTCATGTATGAGAAGCCGGGGGATGAAAGGATGATGATTACACCGTGAGAAACCCGTTATCTGATAAAATCGTAACGATCCCGCCGTCCGGGATCCGTAAATTCTTTGATATTGTAAGTGAGATGAAAGATGCAATCTCCTTAGGCGTCGGAGAGCCGGATTTTGATACTCCGTGGCATATCCGTGAAGAGGGCATTTATTCTCTGGAAAAAGGACGTACCTTCTATACATCCAACGCAGGCTTAAAAGATCTGAAGATCGAGATCTGCAACTATTTAAAGAGACGTTTTGACGTGGAATATGACTATAACAAAGAGGTCATGGTAACCGTCGGCGGAAGTGAAGCAATCGATATCGCGCTTCGTGCGATGTTAAATCCGGGAGACGAAGTTCTGATCCCGCAGCCGAGCTATGTGTCCTACACTCCGTGTACGATCTTGGCGGACGGTGTTCCGGTTACGATCCAGCTTGAGGAGAAGGACAAGTTCCGTCTGACAAAGGAAAAACTTCTGGAAAAGATCACACCGAAGACGAAAGTCCTGGTGCTTCCGTTCCCGAATAATCCGACCGGATCAATTATGGAGGCGGAAGATCTGGCAGAGATCGCGAAAGTCTGCGTGGAGAAAGACCTGTTTGTTATCTCCGATGAGATCTACTCCGAGCTTACCTACAAGGGACAGCACTGCACGATCGCTGCATTCCCGGGAATGAAGGAGCGTACCGTTCTGATCAACGGTTTCTCGAAATCCTTCGCGATGACCGGATGGCGTCTCGGCTATGCATGTGCGCCGGAGATCATCCTGAAACAGATGTTAAAGATTCACCAGTTTGCGATCATGTGTGCGCCGACAACAAGCCAGTATGCTGCGGTCGAGGCGCTGAGAAACGGTGATCATGATGTGGTCGAGATGCGTGAGGCATATGACCAGAGAAGACGTTACCTTGTAAAGGCACTTCGCGATATGGGATTTGACTGCTATGAGCCGCAGGGCGCGTTCTATGTATTCCCGAGCATCAAGAAATTCGGTATGACTTCCGATGAGTTTGCTTTAAAGCTTCTTGAGGAGGAGAAAGTTGCCGTTGTTCCGGGTACTGCGTTCGGCGACTGCGGAGAAGGATATCTGAGAATCTCCTATGCGTACTCCTTAAATGATCTGAAACGTGCGCTTGAGAGAATGGAGCGTTTCGTGAAGAGACACCTGAACGAAGAGAAATAAAAAGAATTGTGACTGTGCGGATACCGGACAGTCATGGAAAACGGAGCTTCCCCGGCTTGATCATGAAGGTGGTCGGGCCGGGAAATTTCTTGTTTAACAGGAAATTCCGATGGAACTTCCTGTTAAACAAAAAGTCACTGCGTGCCTAAGATGCACACTCGCGCGAAGATGAAGGTTGTCGCAAGCGACCGCGCTCGGCGCGGGAATGTGCCTTGGCACATTCCTTCTTATTTACGCGAATAACGAGCCGAAGCACATTCTTTTTATATGACAGGAGAGACCACAACATGAACATCGTATTATACGAGCCGGAAATGCCGGCCAACACAGGAAATATCGGGCGCACCTGCGTGGCGACGAACACGAAGCTGCACTTGATCGAGCCGCTGGGATTTAAGCTCAGTGAGAAACACCTGGTCCGCGCGGGGCTGGACTACTGGGACAAGCTGGATGTGACGGTGTACAGTGATTATCAGGATTTCTTAAAGAAGAATCCGGGAGCAAAGATCTACATGGCGACCACCAAAGGCGAACATGTATACACGGATGTTCCGTATGATCCGGACGCCTATATCATGTTCGGACCGGAGAGCCGCGGGATCCCGGAGGAGATCCTTGTGGAGAACCGTGAAAACTGCATCCGGATCCCGATGTGGGGAGATATCAGGTCCTTAAATCTTTCAAATTCCGTGGCGATCGTGCTCTATGAGGCGCTCAGACAGAACGGGTTTGAGAAGATGACGATGGAAGGACATCTGCATCATCTGCACTGGAAAGAGTAGAAATTTTGCGGATTCCGCCGGAAGGTGAGACACCGGAAGGATCCGTACAGCCTGGAAAAGGAAAAAGGGGAAAGAGGAAAACAATCATGATGAATGAAAAATGGGAAGAACAGTTTCGCGAACAGATCCATGATTTCGTGGAGACAATTGGAAAATTTGACAAAGGCGAGATCGACCGGAAGGCATACAAGGGAATCTCCGGAGGATTCGGAAGCTATGCGCAGCGGGATCCTTCCAAACATATGCTGCGTCTCAGAATGGCAGGCGGGAACCTGACGGAAAAGCGCCTGGAATTCCTTACAGAGGCGGTAAAGGATTACGGTGTGGAGCTCATGAAGCTTACGACTTGTGAGACTGTCCAGCTTCACAATCTAAAGGCGGAGCAGGTTCCGGTCCTCATGGAAAAAGCAATCGATGCCGAGATCTACAGCCGGGGCGGCGGCGGAGACAATCCGAGAAATATTATGATGAGCCCGCTCTCCGGAGTACAGAAAGGGGAAGCATTCGATGTAAAGCCGTATGCGGAGGCAGCGGCAGAGTATCTGCTCTCCATCGCTGGTGAAATCCATATGCCGAGAAAGCTGAAAGTGGCGTTCTGCAACGGAGTTGACGATTCTGTACACAGTGCATTCCGTGATATGGGATTCATGGCAAATCCGGACGGAACATTCACACTCCGGATCGCCGGCGGACTCGGCGGCGGCTATAAGATGGGAGTCCTCGTAGATGAACATGTCCAGGTGACAGAGATCCTTTACTATATCCGCGCCATGATTGAGACATTCTGCCAGCACGGCAATTATGAGAACCGCGCGAAAGCCCGCACCCGTTTCATGCAGGAGACACTGGGAGTTGACGGATTAAAGACGGTGTTCCTTGAGAATGTGCAGAAAATGAAGGAAAAAGGCGGTCTGGACCTCCATGTGGAAGAAAAAACGGTTACGAAAAAGGGCTCTGGAGAAATCTCTGATAAGCGCGTCATTGCCCAGAAACAGCCGGGACTCTACGCAGTCGCTTATCATCCGATCGGAGGATGTCTCCCGGCTGGAAAACCGGCAGAGCTTCTCGCACTTTTAAAGGAGATCCCGGATGCAGAGTGCAGGATCGCACCGCATGAGACGATCTATATCATCAACCTGACTGCAGATGAGGCAAAGAGGGTTCTCGCAGCAACGGCTGACGGAGCCCAGACGACCTTTGAGAACAGTGTTGCATGTATCGGCGCATCGATCTGCCAGCAGGGCGTCAGAGACAGCCAGGCGGCGCTCAGAGCGGCTGTAGCGGCCGTCAGAGAGGCAGGAATCCCGGACGGCGCTCTTCCGAAGATCTGTATTTCCGGATGTCCGTCCAGCTGTTCCGCGCATCAGGCGGCGGCGCTCGGTTTCCAGGGCGCAGCAAAGACCGTAGACGGAAAGCCGGAGTCTGCGTTTAAGATGTTCGTCGGTGGAAGTGATAAACTCGGTGCGGCAAAATTCGGCGAGGCCGGAGCCGTGATCCTGGAGCGTGATCTTCCGAAGCTTCTCGTGGAGCTTGGAAAAGCAGCGGCAGCATCTAACATGAACTGGGAGACCTGGATCGATGGTCATGGGGATGAATTCCGGGCGATTGTGGAAAAGTACGCGTAAAAGACTGCGTGCTGTGGAAAGACGGAATCCTTATAAATATAAAATGTGGATTTTTGTTCGCAGCTGGGAAGGCGCTGAACAATTATGGATCGGTCAGGACAGGATCTTACATCTCGATCAACTGAAACGGCACCTGTCTTGCGCGCAGCATCTGCGCTTCGCGGCGATGGCAGGTGAAGATGATGATCTGACCGCCGTAGGCGGAGGCAAGCCATTCGAGAGCTGTTTTCAGGCGATCATCATCGTACTGGGTAAAGCTGTCGTCGAAGATCAGCGGAAAACCTCCGGATTCGGAGCCGGACCCCGTGAGAAGCTTTGCGGCGGCAAGACGCAGGGCGAGATAGACCTGGTCCATGGTTCCGCTGCTGACGTTTTCGAGCGGGACGAGCTTTGTCTTCGTGTTCAGGAAGACGTTCAGATTCTCGTCGATGCTCATGCTGTCGTAGATCCCGCCGGTGATGCCGGTGATATACTGGGACGCCTCTTTGTTCAGATAGAGTCCGAAAGAATCCCGGATCGTGGAGGAGAGGTCTGCCATGGTCTCCTGGGCGAGGTCGATGGCGACGATCTCATCGTGGATGCGGTCATTCTCCGCGAGAGTCCGCTTTAACGCTTTAGATCGGAAGAGCGTCGTGTAGGGAAAGAGTGTAGATCTCGGTGGTCGCCGT
>OGIO01002651.1_pt1 | contig 10064 bp, 7 predicted proteins | sample 1571841 | NCBI WGS metagenome assembly OGIO01 (sample SAMEA2582111, study PRJEB24529) | metagenome | biome: Human gut stool | place: China | collected 2011
CACCGGCGGCCACGAGACCACCAGCCTGTGCATGGAAGCGCTGGACGAGCGGGTCCAGGGCGGTGAACGGGTGCTGGACATCGGCACCGGCAGCGGCATCCTGGCCATTGCAGCCCTGAAGCTGGGTGCCGCCGTGGCCGAGGGCGTGGACATCGACCCCGTAGCCGTGCGCACCGCCGGGGAGAACGCTGCCCTGAACGGCGTGCAGGATCAGCTGACCGTGCTGGTGGGCGACCTGTCCGACAAGGCCAGCGGCCAATACGACATCATCACCGCCAACATCGTGGCCAACGCCATCCTCAGCCTGGCCCCCGCCGTACCCGGCCTGATGGCCGACGGTGCCGCCTTCATTGCCAGCGGCATCATCGACACCCGCAAGGACGAGGTGATCGCCGGGCTGGAACAGGCCGGCCTTGCCGTTGTGGAAGTGAAGGAGAAGCGCGGCTGGGAGTGCATCGTCTGCAAGAAGGCGTAAAATTATAGAGCAGGCTCGCCCTCTCCGTCACCTTCGGTGCCACCTCCCCCAAAGGGGGAGGCCTTGGCAAAGAGATGAAGTTTGCGTGGACTGCCAAGGGCTCTCCCCTTGGGAGAGCGGACACGTTAGCGACTGAGAGGGCGAGGACATTTAAGGAGAACCACTATGCCGCACCGTTATTTTACCACTGAGATCGCCGACGGCACGGCTGTGCTGCGCGGCACCGATGCCCATCATCTGGCCCGCGTGATGCGTGCCCGCATGGGCGATACTGTCATTCTATGCGACGGCAGCGCCGTGGAATACACCGCCACCATCACCGGCTTCGGGGATGACTGCGTGGAATTCTCGGTAGAGCCGGGCTACCCCAGCGCCGCCGAGCCCAGCGTGGAGGTCACCCTGCTGGCCGGTTACCCCAAACAGGACAAGCTGGAGCAGATCATCAAGCACGGCGTGGAACTGGGGGCCGCCCATGTGGTGCCCTTCTTCAGCCGGTATTGCGTGGCCGCCCCCAAAAAAGAGGAGCAGAAGAACGAGCGCTACAACCGCATCGCGCTGGAAGCCGCCAAGCAGTGCGGCCGGGGCGTGCTGCCGGACGTGGCCCTGCCGCTGCCCAACTTCGGGGCCGTGTGCCGCACCTTTGACCAGTACGACCTGGTGCTGTTCTGCTACGAGTGCGGCGGCGCGCCGGTGCGCCAGCTGCTGGCCGAGGCAGCACCCGCCGACGGCAAAAAGCTAAAGATCGCCATCGTGACCGGTGCAGAGGGCGGCTTTGCCGCCGAGGAGGCCGAAATGGCCGCCAAAGCCGGAGCCAAAACGGTTGGCCTTGGCCCCCGCATCCTGCGGTGCGAGACCGCCCCGCTGGCCGTGCTTGCCGCCGTGATGACCCTGACCGGCAATCTGGAATAACCGAGGCTCCGGCGGGCGGCGCACCTTCCATAAAAGAAAAATTCTGACCTACGGGTTCGGGAAAGTCTGCGGGCTTTCCCGGGCCCATTTTTTATTTTTTGCCCTGTATAAAGATCTCCCGGATTTTTGTGCAGGTTTGCCCTGTTATTCTGTCGCAAATTTTCGGCTTATTTTGTGCTCGTTCCACAAAATTGCATACCCCCCCCCCGAAAATTCAGCACTTTGTCTCGACATTCTCCACGGCACAGTACTATACTTGCGCCACAAAGAGACGCCGGGCATGAAAATGCACAGCCATGTGATTTTCTGCCCCGAAGTTCCGGTTTTTGCCGGTTTTTGGCATCGTTCCCGGTAACGTTCACGTCTCTGTAAGTTTTTTGTTTGGAGGGTTTTGCAATGCGGAAAAACGTAAAACAACAGCTTGCCTTGCGGGTGCTGTCCACAGCGGCTCTGATGGCAATGGTCTCTTCCATCGCCACAGCGGCGTTTGCGGACACTTACGATCTGAACAAGGGCAGTGTGGACATCCTTGCCGAGGGCGGCAAGCAGTATATCACCCAGTGGGAGGATAAGGACAACGACACCTGCGTGAAGGATGGCGAGGGAAAAGAGATTCGTGATCGCGAAGATTCCAAAATCACCCTGACCACCAAAAATGAGACCACCGACGAGACCGAGACCACCGACAAGACCAAGCCCACCTCCAACACCGTCACCATTGACGCCAAAGAGGGCAACACCGCCAATGTGACCCTGCAGGATGTGCACATTGAAGTTAATACCTCCGATGCCAAGTCCGGTGCGATCGAAATAAAGGGCGACGGCAATACCAACCTTGAGCTGAACGGCGATAATACCGTTTTGGTTGAGAACGATTGGCACGACGACCACGCCGCCATCGAAAAAGCGGACAAATACGGCACCGGCACCCTGACCATCAAGGACGATGTGAACGATGATGGTTCTAAAAAGACCGGTACCGATGCGGACACTACCGGCAAACTGCTGGCTGGCGGTTACCGTGAAGCTGCCGCGATTGGCGGCGGTGGTGGGGATGATCTTTGTGATACATCCAACATCACCATCACCGGCGGTGAGATTACGGCAATCGGCGGATTCGATGGTGGCTGCGGTATTGGCGGCGGCGGCAGACCCGGCGGTACCGGCAAGAACATCCGCATTGAGGGCAATGCCCATGTTACTGCTGCTGGTTCAGAAGGTGCCGCGATCGGCGGCGCTTCCACCGGTAGAAATAGCATCACCATTACGGACAATGCCGTTGTTGATGCTTACGGTGCTTGGGGTTCCGCCATTGGTGATGGCGGTCTGTACAGCGGGTTTGGCACTGCTACAACCATTACGATTTCGGGGAATGCCACTGTAAAGGCTGAAGCCCAAGAAGGCTGCGCCATCGGTACCGGTCAGCATGGCTCTGCTGCTGACCTCACAATCAACATCGAGGAGAATGCCAAAGTTACCGCTATTGGTTCCTATGGTAATCCCGCGATCGGAAATTGTTACGGTACGGGCGGTACAACAACCATCAACATCACCGGCGGCACCGTAAAGGCGATCAATTCCTTTGGCAGCGATGATCCTGCGTATTCAAATGATGGAACCCGTGACGTCGACCCTGCGATCGGTGCCAGTATTCAAAAGAGCGAATACGAGGATGGCACCACCTGTAATGTTAACATCAACAGCAGCACCGGCGATACCGTTGTCAACGCATACATTTATGGAAAAGGCTCCGGCCCTGCGGTCGGTTCCACAACCACAATTTCTTCTTACAACAATATCACGCAAAAATATGAGCATCAGTATGTCCCTGCCGACAGCGTCAGCTACAATGCAGACGGTTCCTCCAACTTTGGCGAACGCAACTCCGCCATCGTCAATTGCTATAATAATGGTACTGTTGCCAAAGAAAAACTTGAACTGCCGAACACAATGGATCCTTTAGCTCCTGGTTATCACAAGTATCGCCACACCATCACCGGCGGCACCCTCACCAAGGTCGTCCACAACCGCAAGTACATGGACGAGAGCCCCAGCATTGACACCAGCGACCTGAAGGACGAGGACCTGCACGACTGGAAGCTGGTGGGCAAGGTCGTGGAGCCCACGCTGGAAAAGGACGGCTATGCCGACTACATCTGCTCCATCGACAAGTGCGGGCAGACCAAACATGTGGTGCTGCCCAAAATCGTGCCGGACACGCCCAGCACCCCGGAAACTCCGGACGCGCCTGACACCCCCAACAAGCCGGACACCCCCAAACAGCCGGACGGCACCACCCCGGCCCCTGTGACCCCGGATGCCCCTGTGCAGGACAGCACTGCACCGGCTGACACGCTCGCCGCAGACACCACCGCAGACGCCGCTGTGGCCCCTGCAGCCGCACAGAACATGGTGCAGGATGCAAAGCCGGAAGCCGCTGCCACAGCTGCCGTTTCTGCCGCCGCCCTGCCCCAGACCGGTGCAAACTGGCTGGCGGTGGTGGGCAGTGCCCTCAGCGGCCTGTTCCTGCTGGCCGCAGGCTTTGTGCTGAACCGCAAAGGCCGCCGCATGAACTGAGGAACCATTTTTATAAAAGCCATCTTCTCCTGCCGTGCGGTTCCGCAAGCAGCACGGCAGGTTCCCCAAACAAAGGGGGCTGCTGCACAGCGTGCAGCAGCCCCTTTCTTTTATCGCTTTATTCCAGCTCGGTGTCGTCCGGGTGGGCGTCGGCTTCCAGCAGAGCCTTTTTGGTACTCAGCAGGTTCTGCGGGCTCACCGAGAAGCTGCGCAGGCCCATCTGCAGATACTGCACCGTATTCACCGGGTTGCCCACGGCAAGGCCGCAGATGGTCACCGGCACGCTGCCGACCTTTGCCGCCTCCATGACCATGGTGATGAGCTTTTTCATGGCCGGGCTGGCGGGGCGGTAATACCGCTCCGCGCTGGCCAGCTCCCGGTCGGCGGCGTGGGTGTACTGGGTCAGGTCGTTGGTGCCGATGACCAGAAAATCGCACCCGTGGGCCACGAATTCCTCCGCGGTCAGGCAGGCCGACGGCACGCTGAGCATGACGCCGAAGGGGGTCTTTTCGTTGAAGGGCACGCCCCGCTCCCGCAGGCTCTGGCGGCAGTGCTCCACGATGTGCATGGCGGCGTCCCAGTCCTCCACATCGGTCACCATGGGGAACATCACCCGCAGCGGGCCCCGGGCCGCTGCGCGCAGCAGGGCGCAGATCTGGGTCTCAAACTGGCGGGGCTGGCGCAGGCTGTTGCGGATGCCCCGCAGCCCCAGCTTGGAGGACTGCACCCCCTGATAGGCGTCCGCCATGGTGCGGTCGGCACCAAAATCGAAGGTGCGCACGGTCACAGGGCAGCCCTGTGCTGCGGCCAGACAGGAGGAATAGAAATAGAACTGTTCCTGCTCGTCCAGAATGCGGCCGGGCAGCATCATGTAGCTGCTGCGCAGCAGGCCCACGCCCCGGGCACCGGACTGCATGGCGGTGTCGATGTCCTCCGGGCCAAAGCAGTTGGCCAGCAGCTCAAAGGCTGCGCCGTCCCGGGTGTAGCCGGGCTGGCGGCCCAGCACCCGCATTTCTTCGTTTTCGCGCTGCAGCTCACAGATGCGGGCCTCGGCCTGCTGGCGGGCCACCGCGTCCGGGTCCAGGATGCACTCGCCCTTGGTGGCATCCAGAATGACCGTGCGGCCGTCGCAGTCCTCCAGAAAATCCGCTCCCACCTGCACGATGCCGGGGATGTTCATGGCCCGGGCAATGATGGCGGCATGGCTCTGGCCGCTGCCCTCGGTGGTGACGACGCCCAGGATCATGCCGGAGGGCACACTGAACAGGTCGGTGGGCATCAGGCGGTCGGCGGCCAGGATCACCGGGTGGTCCAGTGCCAGCCACATGCGGGGCCGGTTGCCCAGAATGTTGATCACCCGGCTGGTGGCGTCCAGAATGTCCACGCTGCGCAGCTGCATGTAGGGGTTGTCCTTCATGTTGGCCAGCTGGTCGGCGTAACGCTGGCCCACCTTGTCCATGGCGGCAGCGGCGCTGATGCCTGCCTTGATGCAGAACCGCACCTCGTTCATCATGCCTTCGTCGTCCAGCATCATGCTCTGGAACTGCAGGATGGCCTGCTCGGTGGAAGCGGCCCGCTCTGCCATGGAGTCCAGCTCGCTCTGGGCGGTGCGCACCGCATCTTCCAGCTGGCGCAGCTCCCGTTCCGGGTCAAAGGGCCCGGTGCTGAACGTTTCCACATGGCGTTCCAACCGGCTCACCTGCCCCAGCACAAGGCCCGGGGACGCAGAAACACCTTTACAGATCTTCATGTTCGGTCACCTCCGGCAGTTCCGGCGCGGTCAGGGCCTGCCAGACCAGCGCCTGCAAGAATGTATTGGGCAGCAGGGCTGCCAGCGCCGCCCGGCCCGCGTCCGCGCTGCCTGCAAACAACGGGGCGAACCCGGCCATGCGCGCACGGTCGCATTTGTCCAGAAACGCCTGCCCCAGCGTCCGGGTGGTGTAGTACACCGTGGGGTCTACCCCCACGTCCTCGGCCACGGCTTCCAGCGGGGCAAGCTCGGCGTCCTTCATCCGGGCCAGCAGCAGGGCCGCGTCTGCGGTAAGGGTCACGGGGTATTTCTCCCGCACGGCCTTCTGCACCGCGTCGAACCGTGCCCGGAACGCGGCAGCATCGGCGCTGCTGTCCGGGCCGTTGTCCACGGCATAGGCGCAGCCCCGCACCCGGCCAAAGGCCCGCAGGGTGTCGTAATAACCCAGCTCCACATTGCGGCGGGCGGTATCGGGGTCAAAATGCAGGATGTCGCCCAGCTCCCAGTAGCTGCGCACCATGGTGGTGGGCAGACCGGTGAGGTTGGGGCGGGTGATGCCCACCCCCTCCAGGTCCACGCACACCAGCTCGTCAGCCCCCATCTTTTTCGCAAGGCCGGTGGGCATGTTGTCGCTGTAGCCGCCGTCCAGGAACTTGACCCCGTCGATATCCCGCGCCCGCAGGGCAGGGAAGCAGGCCGCCGAGGCCATGAGGTAATCCTTCACGCGGCCCTGCGGGATCTCGTCCAGCGTCAGCTCCCGGGGCTTCAGGCCCCGCTGCTCCACCGTGACAAGGCCAAAGCGGATGTTGGCGCGGCGCAGCGCGTCCTCGTCCAGCACCCGTTCCACGATCTCTTCCAGCGGCGAGACGTCCATACCGCCGGCCTTCACCACGCTGCGCAGAAAACTGTGCAGGGCCGACAGGTCGGCGTTTTCTTCGGGCAGCTCCATCACATCCTTGCTGCGGATGGTCAGCCACATATCCCGCGCCACCTCGTACAGGTCCAGCACGAACATGGCACCGTTCAGGCTGCCCACACTGGTGCCGGTGATGATCTGCGGGTGCCAGTCCAGCTCCATCAGAGCCTTCCACACGCCCACCTGATAGCTGCCGCGTGCTCCGCCGCCGGCCAGCACCAGCGCTTTGCACGGAATGGTTTGGTTTTCCATACTGCCTGCCTCCCTGTCTGTCTTTGCTGAAATTATACCATATTTTCCGGAAAATTTCTCCCCGTTTTTTGGTTCCTCACGGCTTTTATACGGCTAAGATCCGTGGTATACTGGGCAGGAATCATCTTAAAGGAGGAACTTTGCCCCATGCGCTGCAAGCAATGGATCTTTGATATGGACGGCACCCTCACCGACAGCATGACCGTGGTGTGGCGGGGTGCCCCGCTGGCGCTGCTGCAGCGCTATGGCCGCACGCCCAAGGCAGACCTGAACGACGTGCTGCTGACCATGGGCATGGCCGACGGTGCCCGCTACCTCATCCGAGAATACGGCCTGCCCCTGACCGAGGCGGAATATTACGACGTGATGCGGGACGTGATCGCCCAGCTGTACGAAACGGTGGACCTGAAGCCCGGTGTGCGCACCCTGCTGGCAAAGCTGCAGGCCGAGGGGGCCCGGCTGTGCCTGTGCTCCAACACCTGGTCCGACCAGTGCCGCACCGTGCTCACCCGGCTGGGCATCGCGGACTATTTTTCCTTCATCGTGGAGGCGCAGGGCGTGCTGCACAAGAGCCGCCCGGAGGTGTTCTTCGAGTGCATGCACCGGCTGGGCGGGGCCGACCCCGCCGCCTGCGCCGTGTGCGAGGACGCCATTTACGCCGCTTCCACTGCCCACAAGGCCGGGTTCACCGTGCTGGGCGTGCAGGACGCCGCCAGTGCCGACGATGCCCCTGCCATGGCGCAGGTGTGCGACCAGTTCCTGCCGGACTGGACCGCACTGGACTGGACAAAGATCTGAGAAATTTTTCCGCAAAAAACACGCCGGTGTTCCCGCTGTGGGAGCACCGGCGTGCTGTTATTTCAGGCTGTATTTCTGCTGCTGCACCCATTGCTGGAAGGCGTCCCGCACGGCACCCTCCCGCCCGCGGGGGATGGAGATGCGGGCCCCGCTGCGCATGCGCAGCTCCCCGGCAGAAAGCAGATCCGCCTCGGCCAGATTGACCACATAGGAGCGGTGGGGCTGCAAAAAGCGCCCATCCGCCAGCAGAGGCTGTGCCACCGCAGAAAACGGCACCCGCAGCGACAGGGTGGGCACGTCCTCCCCGCTGGTGAGGTGGAAGTGCACGATGTGGTGGGTGCACTCCAGATATTCGATGCCCGCATAGGGCAGCGCCCGCAGGCCCTCGGCGGTGTTCACCGTGACGGACGGGCCGTATTCCGGCTCGGTGGCGCGGGCCAGCAGGGCCGAAAGCTCCCGTTGGCGCACCGGCAGCAGCAGATATTGCAGCGCATCCACCTTGTAGGCGCTGTAAGCGTGGGCCGTGGTGCGGGCCACAAAGGCCAGCGGGGCCCGGCGGCCCCGGCGGCGCAGCTCCCCGGCAGCCGCCAGCCCCACCGGCGTAGCCGAGCCGGAAAGCTCCAGCAGGTACAGGTCGTACCGCACGCCCTCCCCGTCCTTCCGCAGCAGGGCGTCGGTGTCCGGCAGGTGTTCCACGATGCAGGCGTCCGCTCGCCGGGCAAAAAATTCCATGCACTGGCGTTCCAGCCCGCTGCGCAGGCCCGCGTCCGGGCTGCACACCGCAATGTGAAAGATCACAGGATCCCTCCTCTTCAAACCCGCCCTTGCATTTTGCGCGGTGCGGGGGTATAGTAATCAAAAAACAACAAAGGAGACGCCGCCATGTCAAAGCCCCTTGTCAGCATCATTCTGCCCGTGTACAACGCCCAGAACCACATCGCCCGCTGTCTGGAGAGCATCTGCGCCCAGAGCTGGCAGAACATCGAGGTCATCGTGCTGAACGATGGCTCCAAGGATCAGAGTCTGCCCGTGTGCGAAGCGTTCCGCGCAAAGGACGAGCGCATCGTGCTGGTGGACAAGGCCAACTCCGGCGTGTCCGACACCCGCAACCTGGGCCTGAAGCTGGCCAGCGGCAAGTATGTGCAGTTCGTGGACAGCGACGACTACATTGACCCGGACTTCACCGAGCATCTGGTCACTGCTGCCGAACAGAACAACGCCGACCTGGTCATCGCACCTTACAAGATGGTGATCCCCGCCGGGGCCACCAAGCCCGAACAGATGCTGGAAAAGCTGCAGGACGACCTTGGCGTGATGCACGTTGCCCGCCCGCCGGAGGTGCGGGTGTACGGTTTTCTGCCCGAGGGCGTGTACGACAAGGACACCTTTGCCCGCCGCCTGATGGACAAGCCCGCCTCCTATTTCTACAGCGTGCTGTGGAACAAGCTCTACCGCCGCGAGATGCTGCTTGCGCACGACATCCGGTTCACCAGTGAGATGCGCTGGGCCGAAGATCTGGTGTTCAACATGCAGTACATCCAGTACGCCGCGGTGTTTGCTTCCATTGCACAGCCGGGCTACTACTATGTGCAGAATCCCCAGAGCATCTGCCACACCCAGATCAACCCCGCCACCCTCGTGCAGAACAAGATCCAGGTGTTCCGCTATTACAAGGACCTGTACACCCGTCTGGGCATGTACGAGCAGGTGCGCCCGCAGCTGTACAAATTCCTGGTGGATATCGCGGAGAGCACTTACCCTTCCGGCCCCTTCAAGGAGGTCATCGACGAGGCCAAGGCCTACTGGAAGGATGCCCGCGAGGACGTGCAGACCCGCACCGCCGAAGCGCGTGAGCGCTGGAACGGCATGCGGGAGGAGCTGCGGGAAACGGCGCAGGAACGCAGTGCCGAGTGGAAGGCCCGGCACGACAGCGACCCCAAAGAATAAGCAAAAACAACAAACGGGAAGCCGCAGGAGCTTGCACGCTCCGGCACGGCTTCCCGCTTTTTTATGCGATGTTCAGCGGCCGGGTGCTCAGCAGCCGATGGCGGCGCACTTCTTGGCCAGCCACTCGCGCTCCTCGTCGTTCAGGCGGGGTGCCAGCTTCTCGAACACCTGACGGTGGTAGTTGTTCAGCCAGTCCAGCTCGTCCTTGGTCAGCACACCGGGCACGATGGGAGAAGTGGCGATGGGCACGAACATGATCGGCTCAAAGCCCAGGAAGGTGCCGTACTGGTTGTCGGCCTTGTGCACACACACCAGCTCGTTCTCGATGCGGATGCCCACCAGATCGGTCTCGTACACGCCGGGCTCGTCGGTCACGATCATGCCCGGGCGCATCAGGGTGGTGTTGCGGCCGTTCAGGGCGTGGGGGCCTTCGTGGACGT
>OGIO01002659.1_pt1 | contig 10035 bp, 8 predicted proteins | sample 1571841 | NCBI WGS metagenome assembly OGIO01 (sample SAMEA2582111, study PRJEB24529) | metagenome | biome: Human gut stool | place: China | collected 2011
CACATTCTTTACAGAATCACTGCGCATCCTCGCGGAGCGTTTATCTCAGTCGGAGTCTTCTCGACTGAGATAACAGCTATAAGAATGACTAATTATAGAAATTTAGAAATTCTTATAGCTGAAAATATCTAAAAAATTTTTAGATAAATCAAAAAAAAAAGCTGTTAGAAATCGGTTGAATTATAAAAAAGGATATAGTATAATCTTAACAATTTGAGCAGAAGTAAAACAATAAAGGTTATAATGCTTAAAGAAAATAGCACAATAAGATGAAGGGAGCAGATGAACAGATGAAAGCGTTTCTAATTTTAGAAGACGGAACCGTGTTTACTGGAACAAGCATAGGTTCAACAAAGGATATGATCAGTGAAATCGTATTTAATACCTCAATGACAGGATATTTAGAGGTGTTAACGGACCCTTCTTATGCGGGACAGGCCGTTGTGATGACCTATCCACTGATTGGTAATTATGGAATTACACCAGACATGGAATCGAGAAAGGCATGGCCGGACGGTTATATTGTTAAAGAATTATCTCGTATTCCTAGTAATTTTAGATGCCAGGGAACAATTCAGGATTTCTTAAAAGAACAGGATATTCCGGGAATTGCTGGTATTGATACTCGTGCTCTTACTAAAGTTTTAAGAGAAAAGGGTACCATGAATGGAATGATTACAACAAACGAAAATTATAATTTAGAAGAGATTCTTCCTAAATTAAAAGCTTACACAGTAGGTGATGTCGTTTCTAAAGTAACCTGCGATGAGAAGTATACATTAGAGGGAACAGGGAAAAAAGTTGCCCTTTTAGATCTTGGAGCAAAGAGTAATATTGCAAAATCATTAAATGAACGCGGTTGTGAGGTGACTGTTTATCCGGCACATACAACAGCAGAAGAAATCATTTCTTCTAATCCTGACGGAATTATGTTATCCAATGGACCTGGAGATCCGGCAGATTGCACATCTATTATCGAAGAAATCAAGAAATTATACAATACAGATATTCCAATATTTGCTATTTGTTTAGGACATCAGTTGATGGCCCTTGCTACAGGTGCGTCTACACACAAGTTAAAATATGGACATAGAGGTGGAAATCATCCGGTAAAAGATTTACAGACAGGTCGTGTATATATTTCATCACAGAACCATGGTTATGTAGTAGATGCTGAAAACGTAGATTCCAATATTGCAGTACCGGCATTTGTAAATGTTAATGATGGAACAAATGAAGGCCTTGCATATGTAGGAAAGAATATTTTCACTGTACAGTTCCATCCGGAGGCTTGCCCTGGACCACAGGATTCGGGATACTTATTCGACAGATTTATTAATATGATGGGAGGAGTCAAATAATGCCTAGAGATAATAGTATAAAAAAAGTATTGGTTATTGGCTCAGGTCCGATTGTTATCGGACAGGCAGCAGAGTTTGATTATGCAGGAACACAGGCATGTCGTTCATTAAAAGAGGAAGGTCTTGAAGTTGTTCTTTTGAATTCAAATCCGGCGACCATCATGACAGATAAAGATATTGCAGACCGCGTATATATCGAACCACTTACAATAGAAGTAGTTGAGCAGCTGATCAAAAAAGAGAAGCCTGACAGTGTGCTTCCAACACTTGGAGGACAGGCAGGACTCAATCTTGCAATGGAATTGGAAGAGGCAGGATTTTTAAAGGAAAACAATGTTCGTTTGATCGGTACAACTTCAGAGACAATTAAAAAGGCAGAGGACCGTCTTGAATTTAAAGCTACAATGGAAAAAATCGGGGAGCCTGTAGCAGCTTCACTTGTTGTCGAGAATGTAGAAGATGGCCTTGCATTTGCAAATAGCATCGGTTATCCGGTTGTACTTCGTCCGGCATATACATTAGGAGGAAGCGGAGGTGGTATCGCTCATGATTCACAGCAGCTTATCGAGATTCTGGAAAATGGTCTTCGTCTTTCTCGAGTAGGACAGGTTTTGGTAGAGAGATGTATCGCCGGCTGGAAAGAAATCGAATATGAAGTGATGCGTGATAGTAAAGGAAACTGCATTACAGTATGTAATATGGAAAATATTGATCCTGTCGGAGTTCATACAGGAGATAGTATCGTAGTAGCACCATCGCAGACATTGGGAGATAAAGAGTATCAGATGCTCCGTACTTCTGCATTAAATATCATCAGCGAATTGAATATCACAGGTGGATGTAATGTACAGTATGCTTTGAATCCGGATTCATTTGAATATTGTGTAATTGAAGTAAATCCACGTGTAAGCCGTTCTTCTGCTTTGGCTTCCAAAGCGACAGGTTATCCAATTGCAAAGGTAGCTGCCAAAATTGCACTTGGTTATACTTTGGATGAGATTAAAAATGCAATCACACATAAAACATATGCAAGTTTTGAACCAATGCTTGATTATTGCGTAGTAAAAATTCCAAGACTTCCATTTGATAAATTTATCAGTGCAAAGAGAACATTGACAACTCAGATGAAAGCAACCGGAGAAGTTATGAGTATCTGTGATAACTTTGAAGGTGCATTAATGAAAGCAATACGTTCTCTGGAACAGCATGTAGACAGTCTTATGTCTTATGATTTTACAAATCTGTCAGATGATGATCTGATGGAAGAGCTTCATATAGTAGATGATATGAGAATGTGGAGAATAGCAGAAGCAATCCGCCGTGGAGTGTCATATGAGACAATTCATGATATTACAAAGATTGATATCTGGTTTATCGATAAATTTGCAATTATTACAGAGATGGAAGAAAGACTCAGAACAGAAGAACTTACACCAGAGCTTTTAAAAGAAGCAAAGAGAATTGAATTCCCAGACAATGTGATTGCCGATTTGACAGGAAAAGATGAACGTGAGATTCATGATATGCGTCATGCAAATGGTATCGTAGCAGCATATAAGATGGTTGATACTTGTGCAGCTGAGTTCGCAGCCGAGACACCATATTACTATTCTGTATTTGGTTGTGAATCAGAAGTCGAGAAGACAAATGATAAAAAGAAAGTACTGGTATTAGGTTCCGGCCCAATCCGTATCGGTCAGGGTATAGAGTTTGACTTCTGTTCCGTACATTGTACATGGGCATTTTCAAAAGAAAATTATGAAACAATTATTGTAAATAACAATCCGGAGACAGTAAGTACTGACTTTGATATTGCAGATAAGTTGTATTTTGAGCCATTAACACCGGAAGATGTGGAAAGCATTGTAGATATTGAAAAACCAGATGGAGCAGTTGTTCAGTTTGGTGGACAGACAGCAATTAAATTAACAGAAAGTCTGATGAAGATGGGAGTTCCGATTCTTGGAACATCGGCAGAAAATGTAGACAAAGCAGAGGACAGAGAGCTCTTTGATGAAATCCTGGAAGAGTGTGAGATTCCGAGACCGACAGGTGGAACTGTATTTACAGCAGAAGAAGCAAAAGAAGTAGCAAACAGACTTGGATATCCTGTACTGGTTCGTCCTTCATACGTACTTGGCGGACAGGGTATGCAGATTGCAATCAATGATCATGATATTGATGAATTTATCGGAATCATCAATAGAATTGCACAGGATCACCCAATTCTTGTAGACAAATATTTACAAGGTAAAGAAATCGAAGTAGATGCTGTATGTGACGGAGAGGATATTCTGATTCCGGGAATCATGGAGCATATCGAGAGAGCCGGTATCCATTCAGGAGACAGTATTTCAGTATATCCGGCACAGAGTCTGACACAGTCTGCAAAGGATAAGATTGCAGAATATACAAGAAGACTCGCAAAATCACTGCATGTAATCGGTATGATCAATATACAGTTTATTGTATGTGGAGAGGACGATGTATATGTAATCGAAGTAAACCCTCGTTCCAGCCGTACAGTGCCATATATCAGTAAAGTAACAGGCATTCCAATCGTACCACTTGCAACGCAGGTTATCATCGGTAAGAAAATACGTGAATTAGGCTACACACCGGGACTTCAGAAGGAAGCAGATTATATTGCGGTTAAAATGCCGGTATTCTCATTTGAGAAGATTAGAGGAGCAGATATCAGCCTTGGACCGGAAATGAAATCGACAGGAGAGTGTCTTGGAATTGCAAAGACATTCGACGAAGCATTATACAAAGCATTTATCGGTGCAGGAATCAAATTGCCGAAATATAAAAATATGATCATGACAGTTCGTGATGAAGAAAAAGAAGAGGCTGTGGAGATTGGTCGTAGATTTGCAGATATCGGATATCGTATCTTCGCGACAAGCGGGACAGCGGCTACTTTAAGAGAAGCAGGTGTGAAGGCAATCCCGGTTCGTAAGATTGAACAGGAGTCTCCAAACCTTCTGGATTTAATTCTTGGTCATGAAATTGATCTTGTTATTGATATTCCGGCACAGGGAGCAGAGCATTCAAAAGATGGATTTATTATCCGAAGAAATGCGATTGAGACAGGTGTTAATGTATTGACAGCAATGGACACAGCAAAAGCCTTGATCACCAGTCTTGAAAATACAGATATTCAGAAACTGACATTGATCGACATTGCAAAAGTGCAGTAAGAAAATATGAGAGATAAAAAACTTTACATTTACAAAATGTGAGTTATAATAGTAAAGGTAATTAAAGCGGACATGACTTGAGTGGAATGTCCGCTTTTTGGAGTTTGTTGAAAGGAAGATAGCATTCATGAAGAGACAATTTGATCTGCTTAGAAAAACAATGCCCTTGATACACAATATTACAAATTATGTGACGGTGAATGATGTCGCCAATATCCTGCTTGCGTGTGGAGGAAGTCCGATCATGTCAGATGAGGTGGAAGATGTGGAAGATATCACATCTATTTGTAATGGATTGAATATCAATATCGGGACATTACATAAATCAAGTATCGAAGGTATGCTGCGTGCAGGAAAAAAGGCAAACGATTTGCATCATCCGATTTTATTAGATCCGGTAGGAGCAGGTGCAAGTAAATTCCGTACAGAAACGGCCCTGCGGTTAATGCAAGAATTAAATCTGGCAGTTATCAGGGGGAATATTTCCGAAATAAAAACTCTGGCACTTGGAAGTGGGACAACAAAGGGTGTAGATGCAGACGTGTCGGATGCCGTAACAGAAGAAAATTTAGAACAGGCAATTGAGTTTGTGAAAGCTTTTTCTAAGAAGACGGGAACGATTATTGCTGTGACAGGTAGAATCGATTTGGTTACAGATGGAAATAGATGTTATGTGATCCGTAATGGGCGCCCGGAGATGGGGAAAATCACCGGGACAGGATGTCAGTTATCCGGTATGATGACAGCATTTATTACTGCGAATCCAGATGAAATGCTCGAAGCGGCAGCAGCGGCGGTCTGTGCTATGGGACTTGCCGGGGAGATTGGATGGAGCAGGATGCAAACAGGAGACGGCAACGCTACCTATCGCAATCGTATTATAGATGCTATTTATAATATGACAGGAGATATTTTAGAAAAGGGTGCAAACTACGAAATTCGATAAATTTTGTACAAAAAGGATGGTAAAATAGAATGAATTGTGAGAAGAAAGATTTGATTTTATATGCAGTAACAGATCGTCATTGGCTAAATGGAGAGACACTTTACAGTCAGGTTGAAAAAGTATTGAAGGGTGGGGCGACATTTATTCAGCTGCGCGAAAAGAATCTGGATGAAGAACATTTTATGGAAGAGGCAAAAGAAATCCAGGAGCTTTGCCGTAAATACCATGTTCCATTTATAATTAATGATAATGTTGAACTCACAGCAGCAATTGATGCAGATGGAGTACATGTAGGACAGCGTGACATGGAAGCCGGTGATGTTCGTGCAAAACTTGGTCCGGATAAAATTATCGGAGTTTCAGCACAGACTGTACAGCAGGCAGTGGAAGCTGAAAAAAGAGGTGCAGATTATTTAGGAGTTGGGGCAGTATTTCCAACAGGGACCAAAGAAGATGCAGTTGAAGTCGGAAAAGAGGTTCTGAAGGAAATATGTGAAGCGGTTTCTATTCCGGTTGTTGCAATTGGAGGCGTTGGAGCGCATAATGTAGAAGAACTTGCAGGAAGTGGTATTAGTGGCATTGCAGTTATCAGCGCGTTGTTTGCTCAGCCGGATATTGAACAGGCAACAAAAGATTTAAGGAGCCGTACGGAACAGGTGCTTGCAAAATAACACTGCAAATGGATGAGGTAAAGGAAATGGTGAAAGGAATAATATTTGATGCGGATGGAACGCTTTTGAATTCCATGCCTATCTGGGAGAATTTAGGAGAGCTTTATTTAAAATCTATGGGGATTGAAGCAAAACAGGGTCTCGGGGAAGTCCTCTTTACAATGAGTCTTCCGCAGGCAGCCCGGTATTTGATTCAAGAGTATCATTTGAATCTGACAGAAGAAGAAATCATAGATGGACTGAATCGTGAGATAGAAGAATACTATGCAAAGAAGGTACCTTTAAAAGAAGGCGTCCGAAGTTTTCTTGAAGGATTTCGTGAGTTACATATTCCGATGGTAATCGCTACAACGGGAGATCGAAAGAATCTTGAGGAAGCCCTAAAGCGATTGGGAATCAGGAATCTGTTTGAAGGAATTTTGACATGTACAGAGATGCAGACAGATAAGTCAAAACCAGATATTTACCTTGCGGCAGCACTTCAGATGGATTGTGATCCGGATGAAGTAATTGTTTTTGAAGATGCATATCACGCAATTGTAACAGCAAAGAAGGTTGGATTTATTACAGTAGGAGTGTACGATCAGGCAAATGACAGAGATTTGGCTAAGATATGGAATACGGCGGATGTATATTTGCCGGGATATGATGATTTTCAAAAATTTTGGTGGAGTATGACAGAAAAAGGAGAAGATGAAGTATGATGAGAACAGCATTATCAATTGCCGGAAGTGATTCTAGTGGAGGGGCCGGGATTCAGGCTGATATTAAGACCATGACTGCAAATGGAGTATATGCTATGACGGCAATTACGGCATTGACAGCACAAAATACTACAGGTGTGACAGGGATTATGGAAGTGACACCGGAATTTCTGGCTCAGCAATTGGATAGTATTTTTACAGATATCCGTCCGGATGCGGTAAAAATAGGAATGGTATCTTCTTCTGCTTTAATTCAGGTAATTGCAGAAAAATTGAAAGAATATAAAGCAGAAAATATTGTGGTTGATCCGGTCATGGTCGCTACAAGTGGTTCAAAATTAATTAGTGATGATGCAATTGAAACTCTAAAAACATGCTTGATGCCACTTTCTTCTATTTTAACACCAAATATTCCGGAAGCAGAAGTATTGGCTGAAATGAAGGTAGAGACAGAAGAGGAGATGATCCTTGCAGCAAAGAAAATCAGTGAAACATTTCATTGCGCGGTGCTCTGTAAAGGCGGTCATCAGTTGAATGATGCAAATGACCTTTTGTACCGAGACGGAGAATATAAGTGGTTTTATGGAAAACGAATCCAAAATCCAAATACCCATGGAACAGGCTGCACATTATCCAGTGCCATTGCTTCGAACCTCGCAAAGGGATATAGCATGGACGAATCCGTAAAAAGAGCAAAAGATTATATTTCAGAAGCTTTGGAGGCAATGTTGGATTTAGGAAAAGGCTCTGGTCCTATGAAGCATTGTTTTAATATTACGGGAAAGTATGTGACATGTGTAAATGATGACTCTAAGGAAGAGGAAGCATAGGATGAAAACAAAAAAGAAATATATGGGAATTCTTTATATTATTATTTCTGCATTTTGTTTTGCACTGATGGCGATGTTTGTGAGATTAGCCGGAGATTTGCCATCTGTTCAAAAAAGTTTTTTCAGAAACCTGGTAGCGTTGATATTTGCATTTGTACTCTTAAAGAAAGATAGGATTGGATTTTCAGGAAAAAAAGAAAATGTAAAATATTTATTTATACGTTCACTTGCAGGAACAATCGGGATTTTATGCAATTTTTATGCAGTAGATCATCTGGTGCTGTCAGATGCTTCTATGCTTAATAAAATGTCTCCGTTTTTTGCTATTATATTTAGTGCTTTGATATTGAAAGAGAAGGTGAAAATTCCGCAGGCATTGATCGTTATCGGTGCATTTCTGGGAAGTTTGTTAATCATTAAACCGACACCTGCAATCTTTTCAGAGCCGGCATCACTCATTGGTTTGTTAGGTGGATTAGGGGCAGGAGTCGCATATACATACGTACGTGTGTTAGGCCAAAAAGGTGAAAAAGGTCCATTTATCGTATTTGTATTTTCCTCATTTTCATGTATTGCTACATTACCATTTTTAATCGTAGATTATCATCCGATGTCAATAATGCAAATCGTGTGTTTACTTTTTGCAGGTCTGGCGGCAAGTGGCGGACAGTTTAGTATTACAGCAGCGTATTTTCATGCACCTGCAAAAGAAATTTCTGTATATGACTACTCACAGATTATTTTTTCAGCATTGCTTGGATTTATTATATTTGGACAGGTTCCGGATATCTATAGCTGGATTGGATATATTATCATCTGCACAATGGCAGTAGTCATGTTTTTATATAATAAGAATAAAGAATAAAATACAAAAGGGTTACTATTTTTGGAAAAGAAAATAGTAACTCTTTTTCTCGTAGTTGATAATAATTCATAAAATAGCTCTTAAATATTGACAAATAGAAAGACTGGCTGTATAGTGTTCCTAGAAAGAACTACTAGTAAAAACAAGGACGGTGTACTACAATGGATGAACATCAGTTTATAGAATGTTTGATCCACTATGGATTGACAAGACAAGAGGCAATTGTGTATCACAGATTGTTGACAGATGGGAAACAGACAGGGTATGAGATAGCGAAAGCGACAGGAATTTCCAGATCGAATGCTTATAGTGCACTGGCTGCACTGACAGAAAAAGGTGCGGCTTATATTTTAGAGGAGAATGCCAAGAAGTATATTCCGGTTGCACTGGAAGAGTTCTGTGAAAACAGTATCAGACGCATGCAAGAAGAGAAAGCCTGGATGCTTGAAAATCTTCCGAGTTCTTATGTGGATGAGGAAGGGTATATTACAATTGAAGGAGAGAGCAATATCAGTAATAAGATACATAATCTTTTGAATGAGACAGAGGAGAGGGTATATCTTTCCTGTTCATATCTATATTTAAGTGAATTTCAAGAGGAATTAATGAAATTGGAACAGCAGGGCAAAAAGGTTGTGATCATTACGGATGGAGTCTGTCCATTGGAAAATGTACAAGTATATACCGGTGATTCAAAGGGAAAACAGATTGGAATTATTACAGATTCCAAACATGTGCTGACAGGTGAGTATGGGAAAGGAAGTATGAATACCTGCCTTTATTCCGGAAAAAAGAATTTCGTGATGCTTTATAAAAATGCATTGGCGAATGAGATAAAACTAATGACATTAAGTAAGGAGAAGCAATAAGATGAGTAAAAAACCATTTGTGACAAAAGAGCAGATTGAAGAAATTACAAAAACATATCCAACACCTTTTCATCTTTATGATGAAAAAGGAATTCGTGAAAATGCAAAGGCATTGAAAGAAGCATTTGCATGGAATCCGGGATATAAAGAATATTTTGCTGTCAAAGCAACACCAAATCCATTTTTAATCCAGATTTTAAGAGAATATGGATGTGGGTGCGACTGCTCTTCATATACTGAATTGATGCTCTCAGAGGCAATGGGAGCAGTAGGACAGGATATTATGTTTTCATCAAATGATACACCGATGGAAGAATTCCAGTATGCGGATAAATTGGGTGCCACAATCAATTTAGATGATATTACACATATTGATTTCCTGGAGAAAGCAATTGGACATATTCCGGAAAGAATCAGCTGTCGTTATAATCCGGGTGGATTGTTTAAGATAAGTAACGATATTATGGATAATCCCGGAGATGCAAAATATGGAATGACAACAGAACAAATGACAGAGGCATATAAGATCCTGAAGTCTAAAGGAGCAAAAGAATTTGGAATTCATGCATTTCTTGCCAGCAATACA
>OGIO01002661.1_pt1 | contig 10027 bp, 9 predicted proteins | sample 1571841 | NCBI WGS metagenome assembly OGIO01 (sample SAMEA2582111, study PRJEB24529) | metagenome | biome: Human gut stool | place: China | collected 2011
TTCTGTAACTTTAACACCACCAATATCATTAACATTTCCTAAACCTGCAGTTGTACCAGTAATGACTACGCCGCCAGATGTCACATCCGTTTCACTCTCCAGAACCTTGGCTGCTGCTTCTGCATATTGAGATCTCAAATTGGCGGCATCTGCAGAATCACGAGCCTTCTCCAACTGTGTTGTAAAAATCGGAATACTAATCGCAACCAGCACGGCCCCTGTCGTTCGAATTTTCTCATAGTTGAACGAACTTACATGCTGTTTAAATACGCCCCAAAACATATAAGAAGACATTGTATGGATTTAAAAATGCGGTTTCTGCCAAAACCATCCTGCCCAGTCAAATCTCTTTGCGAGTATGACGGATGCAGGATATTTTTGCTAAACCAGTAAAATTGTTAATACCTTTAATCGTGCTTGGTTTCCCTTATTGAAATTTAGAGCCTTCTTCAAACATGCCCTAGTTTCCGGTTACATGCATTCTTTTTTCAAGTTCTTTTTCCATATCAGCACGCTCTTTTTCTCTCTGCGTATTTCGTCTTTCAGCCTGAATGTCCATTTTTTCCATATTTTCAAACAGATACCCCATTCCACGACCTCCAATCTCGCCCATCATTTCTTTTACTTCGTCTATGGGCACATTCATCTTTATTAGTAAAGCCCACAAAATCTTTTTATAGATTTCTTTTATCGATTCCGGTGCATTGCTGTAAGCCAATATTTACAAGTTCATAGTAGCATGCCCGAATATAAAATACAATAAAGAACTGTTCGAAATAGCCTTCCGAATTTATGTTATATTGAGCTTAACCCAAAAACATATGAGGAGGCAGCCAATGAACCAGATTTTAACCTTTCAGTTAGCCAGTATTTCCCTAAATGCAGAAGTTCCGGAAAATAACGGCATTTCCGGAAATGGCTCAATTTCAGAAGCCTTTGAGGATCATGGACTTCTGCGGTTTTCACTGAGCAATTTGCCCGGGCAGGCAAGAGCAAATCTGTCCGTTATTCTGGCGGAAAAGCAATCTCTTATTAACAAAGCGATTCCTGGTTTTACCATGGAAGAGGACTCCATTTTGATTGGAAATGAGAACTCGTTTATCTCTCCTGAGAAAGAAGAGGCATATTGCCAGTTCCTGGAGAAACTATTTCAGACTGCCTGTGTCCGCAAATGGGTAGTGCCCAATCGAAAGAATACCAGTTCCGGAGCCGGTGAAAAACATCGTTTTCGAAACTGGCTGAACCAGCTTGGCCTGAAAGGTGCAAAATATGCCAACGTCCGAAAAATTCTTACTGAAAATTTATCTGGCAGCAGTGCATATTCCAGTCAGGAAAAGATGGAAGCTTACAATAAGAAGAGAAGGGAGGCCAGACAATATGAGCGAAATACAGAAGTTCAGTCTTTTGTCCCCTTATGAAAATCTTTTATCCATTTCAACAGCAGAAAATTCTTTATCTATTCCGGCAGCGGCAACCCTCTCATCCATTCCCACCGCGATATACTGCCGTGTTTCCACCCTTCACCCTCATCAGAAGGATTCCCTGGAAAATCAGATTCGTCATTATCAGGAATTTATGAAGAAAGCTCCCAATTATATTTTGACAGGAATATATTATGATTTCGGAATTTCCGGCTATAAAGAGACCCGCCCCGGATTTTGCAAAATGCTGGAAGATGCCCGGAAGGGCTGTTTTCGGCAGATTATTACGAAATCCATCACCCGTTTTGCCCGCAACACAGATACTGTGCTGAAAACCACCCGGGAGCTGAAAGAACTGGGGATTGATATATATTTTGAACTTCAGAAAATCCATACCCTGTCCCAGGAAGGGGAGCTGCTGCTGACTCTTTACGCGGCATTTGCACAGGCAGAAAGCGAAAATGCCAGATGGCTGACTAAGATGGCGATTCAGCAGAAGTACAGAAAGGGTCATCCTATGCGGCAGCTGCACCGTTGTCTGGGGTATCGGAAGGATCGAGAAGGGAATCTGGTTCCGGATGAAAATGCAGAACTTGTACGGCGGATTTTCCAGATGGCTGCTGACGGATGGAGCATCAGCCAGATCACGAAATATTTGAACGAAAACAAAATTATCACTCAGAATGACAGGACTTTCAGCCGTTCCACAGTAAGCCGGATTCTTCATAACAACGCCTATACGGGAGATTATATTTGCCAGAGATATTATGTAAACAATCAGCGAAAACTGGTACGAAACAAAGGGGAAAAGCAGATGTATTACATCCGGCACGATCATCCGGCAATCATTTCTGAAGAATTGTGGGAAACCGCACAGGAAAAGCTGGCAAAGAAGAGCGAAAGAAACAGGCAGGGATTACCTTCTGATGAAATTGCCGTAACGAAAAAAGCTCAGGTCCCAGACGCACCGGAGAAAAGAACCCCGAAAGAAAAAATTCCACAGAAAGAAAAATCAGGACTTATCCCGGATAAACAGCCTTTAACTATCGCCAATTATCCTTACAAAGACCGGATTTTCTGCAAATATTGTGGTTCCAGGCTGCGGCGGATCATTGCCAGAAACCACTCTGTCTGGTGGATCTGCAATGGTCTCAGTCGAAAAGGAAAAGCTTTTTGCAAAGGAGTCCGCATACCGGATGAAAGGCTTTCCCCGCTTCGGAACATCAGTTTTTCAGCATATATTGGAAAGGAGCTTATAGATGGAAAAGAAACTTACGGTTATTCCCCCAAGCCAGACGAATGGAAATGCTAAATCTGCCAGCAGTTCCCAATGCAGAGTGGCAGCTTATTGCAGGGTGTCTACCGAACAGGAAGAGCAGCTGGGCTCTTTTGCCAATCAGATCGCATATTACACGGATTATATTAATGAAAAAGAGGAATACCAGCTTGCCGGAATCTTTTCCGATGAGGGGATTTCCGGTACTGGTACGCGTAAAAGGGCTGGCTTTCGCAGTATGATCGCGGCCTGTGAGGCGGGAAAAGTAGATCTGGTGATCACCAAATCTATCAGCCGTTTTGCCAGAAATACCCGGGATTGTCTGCATTACGCAAGATATTTGAAGAGCCTTGGGATTCCGGTGATTTTCGAAAAAGAGGGGATTAACACGATGGAGTCGTCTGGTGAGCTTTTGTTTACCATTCTTTCCAGTCTGGCCCAGGAGGAATCACGAAATATTTCCGAAAACACCAGGTGGGGAATCCGTTCCAGGTTTCAGCAGGGAATCCCTCACATTAATGCCGCTTGTTTTCTGGGATACGATAAGGATGAGGCGGGGCATCTGGTGATAAATGAAGGGCAGGCGAAAGTGGTGCGGCGGATTTTTCGTGAGTTTCTGGAGGGGTGGCAGCCATCTGAAATAGCACGAATGCTGAATACCGAAAATGTTTCGGGCGTGCATGGAGAATCTCGTTGGGCTGCGGTTTCGGTCGTTCGCATCCTTCAAAATGAAAAGTACAAGGGAGATCTGCTTATGCAGAAGTATTATATCCGGGATTTTCTTACGAAAGAGCTGGAAAAGAACGATGGAAAACTGACACAGTATTATGTGGAAAATGATCATGAAGCGATCATAGAGCGGGAAATATGGGACGCGGCACAGCTGGTATCCCAGAGAGAAAATCTTCTGTCAGGTTGGGAGAAAGATATTGCCCAGGGAAATGCCCTGGAGCGCTTACGCGCAGCACAGATGAAAGAGCTGACCGAAAAGTATCCTGACTGGTTCCAGGTGGCGAAGAATACGAGAATGGTGATTGGGGAAATTATAATTGGGGGTGATAAGGGGTGTGAGATTTTGTTTATGGATGGCGTAAGGCTGGTGACGGATTAGAGCGTGTTTGAAAAATCATTCCCGTTACCAGGGGAATAGGCTGTGAAGAAAGAAAGCAAAAGAATTTAGCAGACTTTCGAAAAATACTTGTAAATCAAGAACTTCAATGTTATTATGATAAAAATCATATTTCTCATATAGTTCAAGGCATATCCGCCATCTGATTTATCTAATCACACATCAGAAATCCATGCTTTTTACCCATTAACGAAGAAGAGCAGGAGTTCTGAATGAAAGGTATGTATGCTTAGCTTGTCTTTTCTGACTCCTGCAAAGAAAAGGAGGACCAGCCTATGGTAAACAGAAACTACAAGGACACGATATTCCGGATGCTATTTTCAGATCGAAAGAATCTGTTATCGCTTTATAATGCGATTAATGGAACATCCTATATGAATCCGGAAGACCTGGAGATTGTCACACTTGAGAATGCGATTTATATGGGAATGAAAAATGATCTGTCGTTTATTATTGACACCAATCTTTTCCTGTATGAGCATCAGTCAACATACACACCGAATATGCCCTTACGGGATCTTTTTTACATATCCGCTGAATACCAGAAGCTGGTGAATAAGAAGTCTCTATATTCATCAGCATTGCAGAAAATACCGGCACCGAACTTTATTGTATTTTATAATGGTACAGAGCGGAAAGAAGACAGATGGGAGAACCGTTTGTCAGAAGCATATGAGAATATATCCAGTGAACCGAAACTTGAACTTAAAGTAGTAACTTTGAATATCAATGAAGGCAGTAATAGGGAATTGATGGAACAGTGCCAGATACTAAGGGAATATGCAATATATGTAGCGCGGGTTCGTAAATATGCAAAATATATGCAGCTGGAAACAGCTGTAAAAAAAGCTGTAGATGAATGTATTCAGGAGGAAATTCTGGAAGAATTTCTTCGGAAAAATAGAGCGGAGGTTATCGCAGTGAGTATATTTGAATATGACAAAGAAGAGGAAGAACGTAAACTGAGAAAAGCTGAGTTTGAGGCTGGTGAGCAAAGCGGAATACAAAAAGGAATACAAAAAGGAATACAAGAGGGAATACAGGAAGGAAAGGAATTGAAAACAAAAGAAATTGTCAATTCGTTACTTCAGGATGGAATGGGCATTGAAAAGATTGCGGCTTTACTGAAAATTAGCAAAGAACATGTTTTGGAATTAGCAGGAATGAAAATGTCAAAATATGATGGCTTATAAGCCAATATGAAAAGGAATATCCAACGCAATTTTGGGCTTTTAACTATAAATTGCATTGGATATTCTTAATGTTTTCTTTGCCCCCCATTCTACTTGTTAATTCCCCCATCAAGTGCTAAAATCAAAACAATGAAGTTCTGCAATGGTCTAATAAATCTATCAATCTATCTCAGGAAGGAGCAAAAAATCTATGAAAAAGAATCACCACCTTCATCGGCTGGTTCGTCTTTGCCTCATCATTTCCCTGCTTCTGCTGTGCAGTACAAGCCAGGTATTTGCCGCTGCAAAGGTAAATCTGAAAAACACCAAGATTAAACTATCAGCCACCAAACTCACCTACAATCAAAAAGTCCAGCGCCCGAAGGTAAGCGTCACCTATAAGGGCAAAGTCCTGAAAGAGAAGAAAAACTATGTTCTGAAGTATTCCAAGGGCTGCAAAAAGGTAGGCACCTATACGGTTCAGATTATTGGAAAAGGTGCTTATACCGGCAAAGTGAAAAAGCAGTTTACCATTTTGCCTCCAAAGACCCAGGTAATGGGTGGTTATGTTGGAAAAAAGAATGCCAGTGTGATAATAAAAAGGCAAACCGCTCAGACCAGCGGTTACCAGCTGCGCTATGCCACAAATTCCAAATTAAAAAATGCGAAAACCATAACAGTCAAAGGAAACAAAAACAACACCGTTTCCCTCAATGGACTGAAAGCCGGAACTACATATTATATGCAGGCCCGTACCTACATGGCCATTAAAGGAAAGAAATATTATTCCAAATGGTCTTCCACGGAATATTGCAAAACAAGCGGAAAGTCAAAAGGAAATACTTCAAATACAACGCCTACCCCTAAGCCGGTTCCGAAATTAACGCTCGAAGAGGGAAAAGCAAATATAACCCTGGAAAGCGGAAGATATTATGAGATTGAAACGTCAAATGGAATCAAAGACATTAATATTTCTGATCCGGCTGTTGTATATTCCACAGATGAAGCTGAAGGCGGAAACAGCCGCTTATTTGCGACACTTGAGCCTGGGAAATGCGTGATTACCATCACGGATATTTATGGACAAAAAATTACTTCCACGGTTTCAGTTACCCAGAAGCTATACAATCCGCATACTGAGACTTCTTATGTAGTGACATCTGAAACCGTTGACAGCACACTTCCTGTTCCCACCATCAAGTCAATAGATTATGGTGACGGATGGGTGGATGTGAACTGCCCGGGAACTTTTTCCCAGTCAGATCCCTATGTTGGTTACGAAGGTTATCTTTCTTACAATGATAAGTTTGCATATAGTGTTCAGGATACGCGAACAATCGGTGATGATAACGGGATAGGAAGTGTGAGTTTCTATTATTTAGACTCAGGCCGCAGTTACTATACAAAAGTACGTTCTTACACCATCCGCAATAATGTAAAAGTCGTTGGACCGTGGAGTGAAATCCGTAAAGTGGATTTGCCAATATATGATACGAAAGGTACAACACCTGCTAAATATACATATGAAATTTATGGTCTGGACAAGCAGAAAGCAGATATTTACACACAGTGTATCAAACCTCTTTTTATAAAAACAGACAATCAGGATCTAAATTCTTTTAGACTGATCTGTGATGGAGAAAGCCCTTTGATAAATGTGTATTCAGGTGGAACAACGCACATATATGATGATATTCCTTATGAAAATGGCGATTCCGAGACAACTTCCCTGAAAAAAGTAAAAGGCGGTTATATCGGATATGTATATTTTGAAAAAGCAGGAACTTACAATATCGAATTCCGAGAATACTCCATGTCTGGTTATACGGTTGCAAAAACAGTGGCATTAAATGTTATGGATTATGACCAGGCTGAGAAAGCATGGATGACTGACATTATCAATAAAGTTACAACTTCCGGTATGACTCCATTTGAAAAAATGGACGCTGTAAGTGATTATCTCACAGAGCCAGGTCGCTTCAAATATGTAACGGTACATGGAAATTATCTGGTATCTCTGGCAGCAGAACCTAATACTCCATTTTTTGTATCTTATCGTTGGGATTCCTGCACATCACCGGCAGCCCTTTGTGATTTTGCAAAGTTAATCGGTGGTTTTGATGATATTCACAATTGTTATGGCGATTATCAGAGAGGCACTGAGGAATGGTCTCGCTGGCATTATGTGGCTAAACTTACGATAGGAAGCGAAACACGAAATTACGCCGTATGCCCGATGAGCCCAACCGGTGAAGTCGGCGAAACACAGATGATCGACCTGACAGACCTTAGTAATATGAGGAAATTTGGGTGATTTCAATTTAAATAATTCTTTTTACCGGGCAGACCAGAAGTCATTTCTGGTCTGCTTTTCTGCACAATTCTTATGAAAATCATATACATAATCCTCAATTTTTTTGATTGACATTGCCCTTCGTTAAGTCGTATACTTAATTTACTTTTACAAAAGAAAAATCTAAATCTGACCATTCGGTCAGGTAATTCCATTTCGTTATGAATATTTTGCGTGGGGATGAAATAGTTGTTGTAAAGTTGTACTTTTGTATACTAATACTTGAAAAATACAAAATATATGTATATACTAATGATAGTACAAAATGTTCGTTCTTGTATTGTACACATGACTTTATATAACTTTTTCATACCAAGAAAGGAGTGTGCATGCGGGAAAAGAACGCCACATCAATTGAGTACTTTAAGGATCCACGACGGATAGTGGATTTTCTGAATGGAATGGTTTTTCATGGCAGGCAGGTTATTACAGAAGATAATCTGTTGGAGAAAAATCCAGTGCTGCATAATGTCTATCGGGAAAAGAATAAAGTTGTCGCTATAGAAAATACACCAGATCTGTCTGTTGCAGTGACGTGGAAGAGTCTGAAATTTCAGTTTATGATTCAGATACAAACACTGGAGCATTATGCAATGCCGGTCAGACTTTTGCACGAGAAAGGAATTGACTATTATAATCAGTGGAAAAAACTGCAAAAGGATCATAAGAACTGTAATGATTTAAAAGATAATGCCGAGCGGCTTTCGGGAATGAAAAAGACCGATCATTTTTACCCTGTGCTTCAAATTGTAATCTATTTTGGACAAGAGCACTGGCGTGCAGCCTTCAAAATGGATGATCTGACCGGAGCAAATGATTTTCCAGAAGAACTGCAGAAATTATTTTTCGAGACACCAATGCTGCTTTTTGAAGTGTATTATTTCAAAAATATACACTGGTTCCAGACCGATTTACAACAGGTTTGTGGATTTTTGCAAAGAACGAATGACAAAACGGCTTTACAGGAGTATGTAAAGGCGAATGAAGAGGTTTTCTCCAAACTAGAAGAAGACACATTTGACCTACTTACTGTAATGTCGGGAATTAGGGCCATGAAACTTATAAAGAGAGATGTTGAAACGGTGGGAGGTGAATTTAATATGTGTAAGGCGTTTGATGATATGATGAGAGACAGCAAACAGGAAGGGATTCGTGAGGGCAGACGTGAAGGCGAACGTAAAACAGAAGAACGAATGAATGAATTAATTCAAAAGTTAGTCTCTGCTGGACGCATTAATGATTTATTGCAGGCAAGTAATAATAAAAAGTATCGAAAAAAACTGATGGCGGAGTTGGGAATTGCATAAGGGTAAAATTGGGTGGCAGCCTTTGATAGCAGCCACCCAATTTAATTCCAGAAGAATTACAATTCTTTGGGTAAATATAGTTCAACCTCAGTATTTTCATTTATTACATTGTACTTCACGAGCTTATATGTTACTCTATTCTAAGAATCGCAATTGTATTTGACTAATTCAGGCATATACAGTAATGTTGCCGATAGGAGACATGTCCGTTTATGGAGTAAAGGAACTATGAAAAAAAAGAAAAGGTTTTACACTGGCAGAGCTTCTCATTGTTGTTGCCATAATAGCAGTATTGGTGGCAATAGGTATTCCCATATTTACCAGTCAGCTTGAAAAAAGCCGAGAAGCAACCGATGCCGCAAATATAAGGGTACAGTATGCACAGGTTATGGCTGAAGCAATTACAGTCGATGGAAATGTAAATATAGATGGAAAAGATTTTGAAAAAATCAATCTTAGGCAAAAACAGCCAGACTGGCAAACGGAGACAATCCCCAATAGTCTGGGAAATTTTTCTGTTATTGAAGGAATTCCCGGGACACAGGCGTGGGTAGAATATCATGCTGATACAGAAACGGTTTACATTAAGTTTGAGGGGGAAAGCCAAAATGGTGATAGCGACTCAAATGGGGAAAATAATATCCTGATAGATAGCAGTTCCTGGGATAGCACATCCGGTTGGGAGGTAATAAATGCGAAGTTTGAGAATGGAAAGGCAATTCTAACGCCTTTTTCTCATAAGGATAGTGTGCTAAAACAGGGTGGCGATGGAACGATTATGTTACAGGCGAATAAAAAATACAAACTTGTTGTTAATATAGAAGAGTGTGGCGCGAATCTAAAGGTTAGATTGTCAAATAGAAATGGCAATAATACCTACCTTGAACAAAATGTTCAAAATTGGGGGAAATATGAATTTGATTATACGCATGAAAAAGGGCGCGATGATGATGTGCGAATTTCTTTTGAAGTCCCGAAAGGTCAAGAAAGAAAAGATTCGGTATGCATTACATCAGTCTCTTTTATGCAGGTAAATAATTGAAAACACAGTCTGTGCGGATATTGAATAATTGCGAACATAATCGAAAAGAGGAAGAAGAGCTCCGGTATAGGGAGGAATATGATGTTGGAAAAATTGCTGGAGTTGAAATGGAGCGCAAAAATACGGAAAAGGAAGTAACAGAGCTGATCCTGTCAAGTTCATTGCATTTTAATATTGCAATGGACTTGAACAGGGCATAACTTTCTCTCTAAGAGAATTTTAAAACCTTAAATTATAATTAGTATTTTCATCTTAATCACAGTTTTTATCTTGGTTTATTAGTTATAATTTGTAGAACCATTTAGATTAATTTTTATCCAATTACCA
>OGIO01002664.1_pt1 | contig 10016 bp, 2 predicted proteins | sample 1571841 | NCBI WGS metagenome assembly OGIO01 (sample SAMEA2582111, study PRJEB24529) | metagenome | biome: Human gut stool | place: China | collected 2011
CGTTACTTTTCACGGGTAGGAATTTTCTGAACTGAAAATTCCGTATGATACCGTTGTGGTCGCCAATTTTGCCGATGAGATAAAAGCAGGGATCCATCAACCATAAAAGTTGATGAATCCCCTTGAAACAGGATCACACGTTATCGTTCTGTACGTTTCCAGTCACCATTGCACCGGTCTTTGGATCCAGATAATAGAGATGTCCATCCTGCGGATCTGTAAACCAGCCGGTCTTCATGGCTCCCTGGGTACCGTCGGATGCCGGATTCAGATAATACCAGTTTCCATCCACATCCTTAAACCAGCCGGTCTTCATCGCTCCCCGCGTACCGTCAGATACCGGATTCAGATAATACCAGTTTCCATCCACATCCTTAAACCAACCGGTATCCATGTACCCGTCTGTGCCAAAGTGATACCAGAACATGGTTTCCTTGTACGAAAGCTGTTTCCATACATTGGACACACGACGTCCATCGCTATCATAGTATCTCCATCTGACTACGCCATTGACATTCTTTGTTTCCCATGCATTTCTGGTCACATTCCAGTCAGTATCCTCTCTGTCACTGCCGGAACCGGTGTTCCTGTCACCTTTCGGATTATCAGGAGTTGCAGAACCAGGTTTATCGTCTCCCTTCGGATCGTCAGGCGTTTCAGGACTGTTGCTTTCCAGAACTGCCTGCGCCGTCACACGGTGTCCTTCTGCCTGATCCAGCGCATCCAGGAGTGCTTCGTTCACAGTTGTATACAACGTGCCGTTGATCTTCCAGCCCTTGAACACAGCTCCATCCTTGCTGACTGTCGGAAGCGCTTCATCCATCTGCTCCAGGGTATAGCTCCGCTCTCCGATCTCATTGTCAAACGCAACCGTTCCCTTTCGGCTGTCTGAGAGCAGCTCAAAGGTACTAAAGCCATCCTTGTTTACAAACTCTGCCATCGCAATTCCCTGCGTTTTCTTTACTGTTACCGGATAATAAGCAATTTTTCCGCTATGTAACAGATGCCGGATAAAGAGATCTTCGGTCGGATAATCTGCCGGGAGCGGCAGGGTGATCGTAACCGGGGTTCCAACCTTCTGCGGGATTGCTGTGCCGATCAGAATGGTATTTCTACCGGTTCCTTCCTCCTGCATGGTCTCATTCTTTTTGGCTGTTGTGGCTTTTACATTGTATAATGCAGTGATTTCAAAAGTGATCACATTCACTCCCTGTTTTTCGGTCACACCCTTTACTTTCACCGACATATACGGCTCAACCACCAGTCTTACCTTCTTTTCGGTGGTAACGATTCCTTCCTTCTTAAGTTTTTCCTTCGCTTCCACTCCGGAAATCGTCTGATTTTCTCCTGTTTTTACGATCACATCCCCGTTTTCCGTTTCCCGGATCAGATCTGCTGTGACAGTATCCAGTCCGGTAATCTTCGGGGCGTTCTCCTTTAAGAGGTTAGCGATCGCTTTTACTTTCTCCGGTGCATCTGCCGGAACCGGTGCAATCTTCGGCGCTGCCACCGAAACCTCCGGGGTCTGTGCCTTTCCAATGGTAATCTCTCTTGTTACCGTTGTTCCATTGTAGCCATTATCCCCGGCAACCTCAGCTGTCACGAGGACCGTTCCGGCTCCGATGATCTTCGCCTCTGTTTTTCCGTTCACTTCGGATAACTCCAGAACTCCATTGTCAGCAGGAACGGAGAATTTCACAGCTCCTTTTCCCTTCTGTCCGGTAAGTTCCAGTTCGAATGGATCCTCACCGTAGAGCTTTCCGTCCACTTCTTTGATCTGAATCTGATCCTCATCTGCTTTTTCGACCTCGAAGCTGCAGCTTACCTGTGCAGGATCATTGTAATTTTCCTTCTCTGGGCCATCGGCCGGAAGCACATATTCTGCCGAAATTTCATGCGTACCGGCAGAAGAAACCGAATATTCCATGGACGCGGTTCCGTTAGTCAATGGGATCGACGTCTGATTGAGCGGCTGTCCATTTTCATAAAATATTACCGTTCCGGCCAGCACATCCTGATAAACTCCCTTCGCTTCCAGAGTCAGAACATAAGTATCTTCCACATTTCCAAGAACTGCCAGGAGTCTCTGCATCAGACCTGTTTTCTTTCCGGCTTTCAGATTCAGGGAAATGGTTCCCTTCTGAACGGTGATCGGTCTGGAATCATCATTTGCTGTGTAATTGGTACCATTTTCCATACGAATCGTTACATTTGCCGTACCTGCGCCATGGATCGTTGCCTGACCATCTTCATCCACCGTCAGTACACTCTCATTATCGCTGCCATAGGTCACCGCTCCGTCTCCAACGGTGGTAACTCCAGTCAATGAAAAATCAGGATCGCCATATGTTTTCGTTCCCGGCCACTCTGCATCATTGATCGTGATCGAAGATGCTGCTTTTTCGATCGTTGCGGTTGCACTGGAAGGAATGTTGACCTGGTAGTTATCCGGATCGGCTGTTGCTCCGCCACCGCTCGCTGCTGCTCCTGTTATCACTGCCTGCGAAGCATCGATCATAACCTTTTTATCGGTTCCAGCTTTTTCATCCACAAAAGCTGCTGTTAAGCCTGTGATCTGCAGTTCTTCATTTCCGGCACCTGTATTCACACCAGTGTCTATCATGAGTGGTTGCTGTACAGTTGCTGTTTTCGTGCCATCATAGGTCTTATCTTCTACCGTAACGAATAATGACAGTGCTTTCTTAGAGATTTCCGGTACCACGGAATCTGTTAATGTCCCATCGTATGAAGCACTTGAATCTGTCGGTGTAAATTTCACGGTATAAGCCTTGTTATCTTTTACCTTCGGATAAATACCAGATGCTGAACTACTATTTTCCGGTTCCCAGCTCCAGGCTCCTGCTACCAATTGATTTGCACCATTATACACACCATAACCGGAAGCCAGGGAAACCGGAATATTAGCAAGTGAAACCCCATAAGTCCCCTTCGCATTCCACTTTTGTGTTCCGTTTCCTACAATTCTCAGTGTATCCCTGGTAGACACATGAAGCGGTTCCGTTCTCTCAGAAGCAAATGCATTCTCTTTCGCCTTTATTCTACAGCTTAGCTGATATCCATGTGCCGGATATAATCCCTGAATTTCCGTACCGTTAATCCATGTAAATGCTCCGTCTGAATCTGCATCACGGTATCCATACTCAATGTCATTTTCAGGATTCGTTCTGTTTATGGTAATCGTCGTACCGGTCGCGGTTATCTCACCCTCAGATATCGCAGCCGGCGTTGTCAGCCTTTCAGGAATCATCATGCTTGCAACTTTTCCGGCAAATTTCTTATCTGTGTTGCTTGCAGCATACCGATAATAAACCGTACTCTCATGATCGGAAGAAATGATGTCTGTAATCGAAATTCCTGATTCACTGCCCATTTTTGCAGATGTCCAGCTTGGAGAGGTATTGGCTCCGTTTACAATCACATACTGTAAAGATGAGGAAATTGTGATTTCTTCCTCCCGATAATCAATATTCGGCTTGTTCGATTCTTCCGGAATCGCCTGTGTTTGCAAATCCGCCACCAAAACCGCTTCACTGGCTGACATGGACGAGGATGCTTTCTTGCGAATATAGAATGGTACAGACCCACCATTTTCACGAATGTTATCCAGCAGCCCTGTCAGACGAACCTTAGCACCCTGTCTTATAGTTGTCCATGACTGTGCATCCTTAGAAGCAGCATACTCCAGCTCGCAGGAAGCTTTATTCTCTAAAGTCTCCTGTTCGTAATTGATAGAAACATCAGCAGCAGTAGGTGCCTCCTGCCGCATTTTTTCTGTCCGGAAATTTACATAGGTTACATCAAGAGATAATTTACCATCCTTTTTAATCATCATTCTGACATGATATTCTGTGTCCGGAGTTAAATTCTGAATAGTATACTCATAGTTTCCGGAAGAACTTTCCATAAGTGACGTTCCCTTCGAGAACATATCCTCTAATGTCCCCTCATCCTCGCCGGAGGTTAAGAAAAACCTAACCTCTGCTCCGGGAGTTCCTGTTGCCTTAAGTGTAGCAGTCGCTTTTGTGTCAGAAATCGTCTTAATATCCGTGACAGCTGCGGAAGTGATACTTGCCGCATTATTATTAGAATATGTCTGAGTAGCTTGATCATAATATACCGTCTTACTGTACTTGCGGAAATGCGGGTAATCCTCCGTTCCGATCACCTGTCCCCACGTACCATCTGATTTTTCACCGTTTAATTTATAGGCAATTTCGCCGGATTTCAGTTTTTCTTCGCTTATAGTAGTAATTCCACCCCAAGAACTAAAATCACCCCTTGTTGTCTCATAACAGTTCGTAAAACTAGCCCTATTAGTCATCGAGGACGTAGTTCCTTCCAGTTTTCCTGATACAGCCAAGCAATTAGTCACCATTCCGTTTGAAGAATTATTTAAAAAATTTGTTCCTACTACAAAACAATTCTGAATATTGGTACCAACAGCGGTATGACACAACCCGAAAGTCCAACCATCTTCCAACACCAGCCCTATATTTTGTACTTTCCCATCTTGAATCCTTGCCACCAGTCCCCGCTTACGACTTGTACCGTCAGCAGCAGGTCGCAGTCCGGAAATTACATGGTAATTTCCCTCAATATTCCCCTTGAAAAGCTTATCAGTTATGTTTCCAATGCTTGTCCAGTTATGTCCGTCCGGAATCTCAATGTCCTTCATCAGCTTCAGATTGCTGTTATCAGGGATTTTACTTTCATTAAACTGCTTTGCAAACCAGAAAAGCTGACCGGCATTATAAATCTCATAATATTCCCCCGACTTTATTGCCTCCTGATATGCACCACATGCTTCACAAAATCCATCTGCATTATAGTGCTCATGACTACAAACGGTATCATCATGAAACATCTTGATTTCATTTGGTGTTGTTGTCGAAATCGTCTTATCTGATACTGTGATGGGATTGCCGTCATTTAAGCCCGGTACCCTCACCGAAATCTCTGTTTTATTCTTATTTTCCGGCAGATATACCGTCAGATGTCCCGTGTTCGCTTCATCATACGAAATCTGCATGGAAGGAATGACCATAGCTGCACTTTGACCTTCTTGATTGCTCAACGGTTCACCATTCTGCTTGACCGTGATATCGGCTGCCTGTAATATCTGATCGCTCGTGATCACCGTGGAAACAAATTTTAATCTTGTCTCGTAAAGAGGAGTTGCGGCCTTCAAAGTGATCGTTGCATTCTCATCATCAACGTCAGCTGCCATCTGATAAACATAGTTTTCTCCAACCGTCACCTTTACCGTTACCTGTGTCCCTGACGTTAATGGCTTCAGGTAATTAGATGCCGTAAGTGTACCTTGATAATCGCTCACCTTCATCATTCCTGCGTCCCAGGTAATCTCTCCCACGCTGATTGTCACCGGATAAGAGCTTTCGGTTAATCGTCCATCCGCAATCGTGCCCTTAATGGTATACTTTTTCAGTTCGAAATTTTCACTTTTCGGGAAATAATCGCCGCCATTTAAGTTTACTGTGGCTTCATTACTGATAGAAATAGAGCCATCCAAAGTACCACCCAGCAACGATTGACCTGGCTTTACTGCGATACCAATGGCATACACTTCATTCTGATATGCAATGGCTAAAACCGTTCCACCTTTGATCGCAATATCACCATACTTGTATCCGCCTTCTACCGCTTTTGCTCCACCACCGCCACAGCCGATTGCGGCTCCGGGGTGTCTTCCCGCGTTCGTAGCATATCCTCCATAGGCTGTCACATTGCCACCATTGATCTCAATCTTATCCACGCAGCCGTTCGCTCCACCGCCAATTCCTGCTCCACCGTATACATTTTTAATATCCTTGTAGTAGCTTCCATGTCCGCCCTTGGCATATACAGTTCCGTTGTTGATGATAATGGTACCGCTGTCGCCCTCTGCACTGCCGCCAATACCTGCTGCCATCTCGCCGCCATAAGCTTTGATATCGCCTCCGTCGATCACAATCGTCCCCAAGGAACCATTTCTCCTGCTCGACGCACCAATTCCGGCGCCTTCTCCACCGGTTGCTTTTAAGCTTCCCTCTCCGCTGATCGTCAGGGTGCAGCCTTCCGGCACCTCAATAGCCGCACACATATCACCGCCCTTGAGCGTGTTTTCTCCCTCCAGAATCAGATTCAGTTTTGCATCATTCACCAGTCGGATCGCCGGTACCCAGGTACTCGCTGTCTCATCGTTCTTAACAAGCGGTATCTGGATATCCAGATTTGAAATCGTGATTGTAGCCTCCACACCATTAACCAGAATAACATTGGTCGTACTGCTTCCCGTGATAGTCGCATCATTATACTGTTCCAATGTGTTGCTGTTGATATTGATACCGCCATTCGCAATATTATAAGTATCTGTTGATGCCAGCAAAGCGATTCCGCCGTCCATGCTGACCTCGATCTCCGGAAGCTCCACGCCCGCTGCCAAAATATACTCTCTCGGAAGAACCGGAAGATAATAATAGAAACCACTTTCATCTTCCCGATTCTCATCCGGCTCCCAAGTAACGCTGATATCCGTCAGCACCGGGATATCTTCTGAGATTTCCTCATCTTCAAACTCATAATCCTTAAGAAAATCCCCGGCATTGCTGTCGGTCGCGATCAGAAACGTACCCTGCTGGTCTTTCTGCAGGTCTTTCTCCTGAACTTCCTGTTTATCTGCTTCCTCCTCATCATTGCTATCCAGCACGTTTTCTGAATTTTCTGTTTCCGGAGTTTCCTCCTCATTCAGATTTTCTTTCTTTGCATTACTGCCGGTAGCAATTCCAAAGTCTTCTTTCTTATCACGGTCGTCTGCTGCCGCTTTCTCATCTTCCGCGCCCTTATCGCGATCCGCATTATTTTTCTGATGATTCACGTTCTTATATTCCACCACCGAAGCCTCGATCGTCTCCGGGAAATTCAGATAATCCTCAAAGTTTTCTCCGGCATCCGCAGGGATCTGAATATGCGCGACCTCCTCCGGTAATTCCGTAAATCCCGTGATCACTTTCAACTTTTTTGTAGGAACTGCAGCGAACGTTGCAGCCGGTATGCACAGCTGTGTCACCATCGCCGCGATCAATGTTGCTGACAGGATCCGTTTTTTCTCCCTTTTGTCTCTCATCGCCATTTCCTCCCTATTATCATCCATTTCTGTTTTTAATCAATTCCACATGACATATCACCGGCAGAAAACGTCTCCACCGGCAGGAATTTTCCGGAATGAATCTTCCAAAATTTCTGTATGCTGCAGTCTCAGGCATGGTTCTTCCGGTTCAAAATGCAAAGCAATGTCTCCATATACTCCCTTTATAGCAATTTTTATAGCAGTTTTTCTCCTTCCTTTCAAGCCTTCCTGCACAAGATGTAAAAAATCGACACAAGATGTAAATTTCTCATTTTTCCGAAAAGGCACAATAAAAAAAAGGGCTGCCGCCCAGCAAAAATATTTGCTGATGCGACAGCCCCGATCACCTAATTCCAGAAATCTACCTTCTCTGTGAGTCCAATATGCTCTGCCTTAAACACCGGATCTTTTCCGGCCTTTTTCTGTTTTCCGTAATCATCCAGACAGCGGAGAACCGGTTTTAACAGGATGAAGATCACCGGCACGTTGATGAGTGCCATAAAGCCCATCAGGACATCTGCGGTATCCCACACGATGCCGAGCTTCATCGTAGCACCGACGCAGACAACGATCGCTGCGATGATCCGCATTCCCCACTTCGCTCCGTTCGACGGAGTCATACCGCAAAGATATGCAAGGCCTGTCTCTGCATAGTAGAAGTTTCCGAGTAAAGTCGTAAATGCGAACAGGAACAGGGAGACGGTGATAAAGATTACACCGAATTTACCGAGTGTGCTGTTCATGGCTGCCTGCACATAAGCCATTCCGGCCATGTCTGCCTGTGGCTCAACGCCGGAGCAGAGAAGCAGCATTGCAGTTGCGGTACAGATCATGCAGGTATCAAGGAATACGGAAAGAACCTGAACGAGACCCTGCTTTACCGGATGGGAAACGCCCGCGGAACCTGCTGCACATGCGGCAGCACCGACACCGGCCTCATTGGAGAAGAGACCTCTCTTGATTCCAAGCATAACCGCAGATCCTGTGAATCCTCCGAAAATCGCCTTCACATCAAAAGCGCCGCGGAAGATCTCTGCAAACACACCCGGAAGAAGGTTGATATGTGTCACGATCACAAACAGTGCAACAGCAATATAGAAGAATCCCATGAACGGAACAATCTTTTCCGTGATTCCTGCGATCTGTTTTCCACCGCCGCTGATGCAGACGAAGAATAACACTGCAAGCACACCGCCAATGATCCACTTTGCAAGATTTTCATGCTCCACATATCCAGGAATAACACGGAACGCATCCGCGATATTAAACGATGCAACCAGGTTAAATCCGACCATGTAGGTCAGGATCATGAACACTGCAAACAGGATTCCGAGCCAGTGTTTTCCGATTGCCTGATCGATGTAGTAGGACGGACCGCCGTAGCAGCCGCCGTCATCAGAACGGCGCTTGTAGATCTGAGCCAAAGTTCCCTCCACGAAAGCGGTGGACATACCCAGAAGCGCTGTGAGCCACATCCAGAATAAAGATCCGACACCTCCGAGACAGATCGCTGTGGATACGCCTGCGATATTTCCGGTTCCCACACGGGATGCCGTCGAAACCATAAGTGCCTGGAACGATGAGATCGCCTTGTCGTCCTCGCTCGGTGCGAGAACAACCTTGAGAGACTCCTTTAAATAACGGAACTGGACAAATTTTGTGCGGACGGTAAAGTAGATTCCGCCTGCTACGAGCAGAATGATCAGGATGTATGTGTAAAGATAGTTACTGAGATTCCCGATCAGTTTTCCATACAAATCGTACATGTGTTGTTACCCCTCTTTTTTCTTTTTGTGTAACGGTTCAATGCCATCATATCTACAGGAACCTCCCCCAGAGCTTCCCTTCGGATGCATGAATCGTCATCATTTTGTTTACCTCAGATATTTTACTGTAAGTTTCTTATATTGACAATGTTTTCTTTCAGAAACTTCCACCACTGTATTGTACGGAATTTTCAGTTCAGAAAATTCCTACCCCATAAAAAGTAACGTCTTATTTTCTCATCCGGATTCTTTCTCCCCCTTCCTTCACCTTTCTTTTTTATAAAGAAGGAAGCTTTTGCCTGCCCCGTTTTCCCCTAATCAGAGCTTTCGCTGCTTCCAGCCTTTTCTTGTCATTCAGGCAGAATGTACCTGTCCCAATTTACTTCTTTGCAAAAATATGAAGTCCCATCTTCGAAGAAAGGAACTGCAGGATCTTTCTCCCCGCAATGCTGTTTCCCTTCTCATCCAGAGCCGGTCCATAGATCCCGATCCCCATCTTCCCGTCGACAACCGAGAGCAGACCGCCGCCGACGCCGCTCTTTGACGGGATCCCCACGCGGACCGCAAATTCACCGGAACCGTCGTACATACCGCAGGTCATCATGATCGTCTTCACGACTCGCACGGTGTCAGAATCCAAAAGCCGCTTTCCGGACGGATCCACACCGTCATTGGCTAACAGAAGTCCAAGACTCGCAAGACTCTCTGCTGTGACGCTTAAGGAGCACATTTTTACGTAGAAATCCAGCGCTTCCTCCACATTTCCCCTGATCACTCCCTTGCTCTCGAGAAGATAAGCGATCGCGCGGTTTCTCGCGACATTCGACATCTCCGAATGATAAACTTTCTCATCCAGAACGATCCCCTCATCCTGGCAGAAACATCTCGCGAGCTTTAGCATCTCCTCAAACGAAATCTTCGGCTCGATATAACTTGCAACAGCGATCGCACCGGAATTGATCATCGGATTGTACGGATGACTGTTGGATCCCTCCAGCTTGATCAGAGAGTTGAACGCGTCCCCCGACGGCTCCATCCCCACATTCTCAAACACCATGTCAAATCCGCATACCTCAAGTGCTACTGCAAGGCTGATAACCTTC
>OGIO01002671.1_pt1 | contig 10002 bp, 7 predicted proteins | sample 1571841 | NCBI WGS metagenome assembly OGIO01 (sample SAMEA2582111, study PRJEB24529) | metagenome | biome: Human gut stool | place: China | collected 2011
CCTCTCTTTATTAACTATTCATCTTAAAATGCTTCAATGCCTCCACAATTGCACTCTCTTTATCTTCTGGACACTGCGGTTGCCTGCTATCTTCATTTTTAGGTAATTATAATTCTTTCCAACCTCAATTCCGCATTTTCTCTGTGAACAACTTCAATCTCACTTGCCTTAAAAGTGTTTTTCCGTTCAGTGACGATTTGAGTGGCTTTTATGGGTTTATCAAAATCCTTTATTGCAGATATGAACAATTTGAGATTTTCCCACCCAGCCTTCACTTTTGATTTTGCCATTGGAACTACTTTCTCTTCTATCCATATCTCCGCTTTTTCAGTTCCATACTCAAGTAGCTGAGTGGTTGCATCTCTAATCACGGGAACAACAACTTCATCAATAAGTCGTTCTCCAAGAGAACGCTCCGCTTGTGGGACAGAAATGTATTCGGTTCTTATTAATTCTTCTTCATCGACTTCCAGCAAATCAACGGGACCATTTAAATCATTATTATCATCGGTGAATTGCAATGCAGATTTCGTACCATCCGGATTCACCTTTGTATTTAAGTGACTGCCATTGTATTTAAGTGACTGCCATCTTTACGAACTACTCTATAAAGATTCTCGTCTGTATGTTTTTCTGCCATATCAAAACCCTCCTGTCATCTATTCCACTGCCAAGTATGCCACTTAGTATCAAGTGGCTTGAACTGCGGTCGACTCTGGCAACAATCCTAGTGCCACAACCTCTGATATCTAATCCACAGCCTAAACCCTACCGCTATTCTCCAACTACTCAATTTTTCTCCAGCCAGGCAGAAAAGTAGATATGTTTCCATATAAGAAAACCGAGCTTTCCGCAAGTCTTCTTACGATGATACCAACCTTACAAAAAGCCCGGAAATGCGCTACTTTTCAGCACTTAATTTTATTTTCTTGACAGCAAACATACAGTCTCCACATGGAAAGTATGCGGGAACATATCTACTGGTTGGCAATGAGTAATTGTATAACCATGTTCATTTAAATATTTAGCATCTCTTGCTTGCGTGGCCACATCACAAGAAATATAAATAATTTCCTTTGGACTTGCCTGTATGAGATGTTCTAAGAATTCTTCTGAACATCCTTTTCTTGGTGGATCAACAAAAACAACATCTAAATGGGTATTTTTCTTAACAAGTTCAACCATGTATTTTCCTGCATCATCACAGACAAATTCTGCATTATCTATTTTATTTAATAAAGCATTGTTTTTAGCATCCTCTATAGCTTGAGGAACAACTTCGACTCCGTAGATTTTCTTTACATGCTTTGCAAGTGAAAGGGTAATGGTTCCAATTCCACAATACGCATCTAAAACAACAGAATCTTGATTTATATGAGCTAAATCAATCGCTGTTTGATAAAGTTTTTCTACTTGAATAGGATTGATTTGATAGAATGATTTTAAGGAAATTTTATATTGATTGTCTAATAATGTATCATAAATATAACCTTTTCCATACAGTATCTTTTCTTCATCACCTAAAATGACATTATCATGTCTTTCATTAATATTTTGAATAATGGTTTTAATATGTGGAAATTCTTGAATAAGTATTTCTACAATTTGATCAATATGCTTGATTGTTTTTTGATAGGTAATAAAACAAAGCATAAATTCTTCACTATGATAGCCTTTTTTTGTAAGAATATGTTTAATATTTCCTCGATGTGTTACTTTATCATAAGGTTTAATATTGTACTCTACAAAGAGTTCTTTAACTCTTTGAATCACTGCATTAGATTCTTCATTTTGAATCAAACATTCATTACAAGCAATAATATCATTGGTTTTTTGTTTATAAAAACCTGTAACAAGTTGTCCATTTTTATCATAGCCTAAAGGCATTTGTACTTTATTACGATAATACCATGGATTTTCTTGCATTAAACAAGGTTGAACATCCACATCAAGATGTCCAATTCTTTCCATACAATCTTTTACACGTTTAGTTTTAAAAGCTTGTTGTCCCTTACTTGATAAATGCATTAAATGACATCCACCACATCCTTGATAAATATGACATTTAGGATTCACTCTTTCAGGTGAAGGTTTTTGTAATTCAATTAAACGTCCTACCCCATAATTTTTTAACATTTTAATACATTTAATTTGTCCAACTTCCCCTGTAATCATGCCATTTACAAAATAAGTAAATCCTTCATATTTAACGATTCCTTTTCCATCATGAGATTGATCAACACATTCTCCTATAAAATAATCATTTTTCTTCATTTTTTCCTCCAAAAAAACGAGCTGAGCTCGTTTATTGATTATTATTTGCGGCAGCTTTATTTGCTGCATCGACTTCTGCTTGTCTTTGAATTGCTTTATCTGCTGATGCTTGATCTTTAACATTTTGACCTGTATAGGTAATTGCATCAACACCTGCATGTTTTGTTCCAAATAATGGGAAATCACTTTCACCATTAGATTTTACAATAATTTCTAAATCATATTGTAAACGTCCATTTGCTTTATTTAAAAGTTGTGACCATGCAGCACCATCTTCTTTACTTTGTCCCATTGCATCATCAAAAGTATGCAAAGAATTTTCAACTAAAGATTTAGCAGTATCAACTTGAATATTATCTGATAATTGATAAGTAAGCTTAATTGTACGACAACTAACTTTAATTGCAACATCTTGAATATTTTCATCTTGTTCTATTTGTGATTCAACTTGAGTAATTGCATTTTTATCAACAGATAATAATTTCACACATCTTTCTCCATAAACAGGTCCATTATTATTTCCTGAAAAAACAAAAATATAAAGGAAAAAAGCAACTACTGCAACAACAAATAAAGTTAAAACAACATGCCATATTTTAAGCTTTCTCTTTTTCTTTTTTGGTTTAGCCACCTTTTTCTCCTTTACTTCATCATCAAATGTAAATTTCCCTGTATGATTTGCATGAATATCATTATTTGGTTTTAATTCATCTTTATCAAATTCGATTGTATCATCAAAAGAAAATCTTTCTCTTGCCATTCTTTCACCTTCTCTTCTATCATTGTATCAAATGTCTATCATTAATACAACAATGTACTTTGTGCATCCTTTCCAGCATTTTTAATCACAACAGCTTTCAATCCATCTTGATCATTAATCACTGCATAACTATCAAATCCAGAAAAATGATTATCCATTTGGTCTGCAACTGTTTCTACTACATAAATAAGTTCTGTATAACTTTTTACACTCGCAGTAATTTGAATTTTTAAACTTTGAATTGAACCATCTTTATATTTCCCATAACCTACAACACCAACAGCTTCAGTTGAAGCATTTTTTACATTGTTTTTAAAAACCGAAAATTGTGAATATAGAGCTTCATCTGCTTTATTTGCTTCATCACTTGTAAAAATATAAGTAGCATAATCTAAAGATTTAATATTTCCAACTTTTCCATTTTGACAATAACTACTATAAATAAAGCGTCCATTATAACTATTTTCTTCACTGTCATTTTGACGATAAACAGCAATAAAAGTAGGAATATCTTTCACAGATTTTTTTGTTTGTAAGTACTTATATAATCTAGAAATCGTTTCTTTTGCGTAACTGTCTATACTTCCTTCAGATAAAGTTGTATTCGTTCCACCTTTTGGATCTAGAATAATCGCTATAGACATTCCTTTTAAAGTATACTTATCTCCACTTTTTTCATAATAATCTTGTTCACTAATATTTTCTACCATCTTATTAATTTCTTGACCATCAACTAATTCTCCATTTAATGGTTGTAAAGAATATTTTTCTTTCTTTAAAAGTTGATTTTTATCATTTTGAACAAGTTGTAGACCCTCAGACATATAATAATCTGAAGTAGAGAAATAATCTGTCGATAAAGCTTGTAATTCTCTTCCTATTGTTTGAAAATCTTCAGAGGAAGAAAAATCTTGATAAAAAGTTTCTCTTACAAGATTCGTTCCTAAATTAACAATAGGATAAAATGAATCATCTAAAGAATCAGTAGATGATGTATCTTGGCTACTTTTTGTTTCTTTTTTACTTGTTTTTGACGTACATCCTGTACAAAGAAGTAAACATAATATAACTGTAAATAGTTTTTTCATGAGCACCCTCCTTTTTTGGCACATTATAGCATAAAATTATGATTTTATCATTTCCATAAACATTTCTTCCGTTAAAACTGGAATATTTAAAGATTGTGCTTTTGTAAGCTTACTACCTGCATTTTCCCCTGCTAATAAATAGGTTGTCTTTTTAGAAACGGATCCAGAAACTTTACCACCATTATTTTCTATTAAAGTAGCTGCTTCTTTTCTAGATAATGTAGGAAGTGTTCCTGTAACAACAAAAGTCATATTTTCTAATATAGATGAACTTTGAGTATCTTCAATTTCCATCTTTAATCCATAGTGCTCTAATTTATGAATGATTTCTTTATTCTTTTCATCTTTAAAATAATCAATTAAAATTTGTGCACTGGTATCACCAATATCATTGACTTCAATAAGTTGTTCATAAGAAGCATTCATCAATTGATCCATCGTTTTAAATTTCTTCATTAAAGATTTTGCAGCCGATTTACCAATATTTGAAATACCTAAAGCAGTTAAAACCTTCGTTGCATCATTTTCTTTACTTTTTTCAATGGCATTTAATAAATTATCTGTACTTTTAACAAGACCAATTACCTTTTTATCTAAAAGTTCTTGTCTTTTATCTTTTAAAATATAAATATCACTGACATCATGAATATACCCTTGATCTATTAAAGTTTCAACATACGATAAACCAAAACCTTTAATATCCATGGCATCTCTTCCTACAAAATTAACAACATTTCTAACTAGTTTACTTGGACATGTAGGATTAGAACATTTAATATCAACTGTCCCCTCTTCTTGATACGTTGGTGCCCCACATACAGGACACGTATTTCCTATTTGATAAGGAACACTTCCTGCAGGTCTTTTATCTTTATTGACACCTTTTACTTTAGGAATGATTTCTCCTGATTTATAAACAATGATTGTATCGCCAAGACGTACATCTAAACTATCAATAAAATCTTGATTATGAAGCGTTGCTCTTGAAACCGTTGTTCCACATAAACGGACTGGTTCAAAGATAGCTGTTGGTGTAATTCTACCTGTTCTTCCAACTGAAAGTTCTATATCTAAAAGCTTTGTTTCTTTTTCTTCTGGCGGATATTTATAAGCCACGGCCCAACGAGGCACTTTGGCTGTTTGCCCTAATTGTTGTCTTTGTGCATAGCTATCAATTTTAACAACGGCACCATCTATATCATAGCCTAATTGATCTCTACTTTCACCAATCATCTCAATAGCTTTCCATACTTCTTCAAAGCTATGACAAATTTGATAATTATCAATGACTTTCATTCCTTGAATTTTTAAATATTCATAACCTTGACTATGACTCGTAATTTCTTTTCCTCGAATATCTTGAATATTAAAAATAAACATAGAAAGGTTTCTTTGTTTTGTAATACGACTATCTAATTGACGTAATGTTCCTGCCGCACAGTTTCTAGGATTTGCGAAAGTTTTTTTATTATTAAGCTCTTGAATTTCATTAACTTTATCAAAGGCCTCATTTGTCATATAAACTTCACCACGTACTTCAAGATATTCAATAGGTTCCTTTAATTTATTTTTAACATCTTTGATTACTTTAGCATTAACGGTTACATCTTCTCCTTGAATGATTCCATCTCCACGAGTAATAGCCGTTGTTAAAAGACCATTTTCATATCTTAAAGCCATTGATAAACCATCAATTTTATATTCAACCACAAATACTGGATCAACCAACGTTTCTTGCATTGATTCCACAAATTCTTGAACTTCTTCTTTAGAAAAAACATCTTGTAAAGAAAGCATTGGGACACGATGTCTAACTAAAACACCGGCTTCTCTTTTAGCACTTCCCCCAACATGTTGAGTTGGCGAACTTGGTGTGACATATTCAGGATGATCCTTTTCTAGTTTTTTAAGTTCTTTCATCATCATATCATATTCATAATCACTTATTTCTGGATCGTCTTGGTTATAATAACGATCATTATGATATTCAATTGTTTTTACTAATTCTTCATATCTTTTTAAATCATCCATATTCTTACTCCTTTTTCAAATCTTTTTCATTATAACAAAATAATACTAAAAAGAGAATTCTAAGAATTCTCTAATTTGTAAGTTTTTTTAATGCTTTATGATTAGCCATTAAAGACTTCAGTCCTGCTGGAAGCTCAAAAGCAATATCTAAAATATTCTTATTGACCTTAACAACAACACCCTTACCAAAAATATCATGATTTACAAGATCTCCTACTTTCCAATCATCAACTTTATTATCTCCAATTAATTCTGCTTTAGACACTGTTTGTTTAGGTACATAATCTGTTGTTTTAAAACGAGGCTTACTTCCGCTATGAATAATTCCTTCATTTCCTACTTCATCAATGAAACGACTAGAAATTTTAGGTGAATCTGTTACAAAACTAAATCCTTCACTATCTGTTAAGAAAAGCTGTTTTCTCGCTCTTGTAAAGGCTACATATGCGAGTCTTCTTTCTTCTTCAAGACCATCATCTCCATCTTCAGCTAAACTTCTAAAGCTTGGGAAAATTCCTTCAGATAAGCCTAAAACAAAGACATAATCAAATTCTAGACCTTTAGCCATATGAATAGACATTAAAGAAACATATTGCCCTTGATCAATAGAATCATTATCTGTATATAAAGAAATATCTTGTAAATAATTTTCTAATGTTGGTGCATCTTCATGAGAAACTTGAAAATCATAAATTGAACGTTGTAATTCATGAATATTATCAATACGATTATCTTCTAAATCATTTTTTAACATATCGATGTAGCCTACATCAATCATTAATTGTTCAAACATTTCATGTAATGGTAAAGTTGAACGTCTTGCTTTTTCAATTGCTTCAACTAAAATTCGCACTTCTTTTTTAGATTTATTAGATAGTCTAATTTCATCACTATGAAGCGTTAAAGCATCATAAAGTGAAATTTGATGATTAAGTGCTACTAATTGAATATTTTCTAATGTTTTTTTACCAATACCTCTAGCTGGTGTATTAATAATTCTTTCAAACGCTAAATCTTCTTGATTACAAACAAGTCTTAAATAGCTTAAAGCATCTTTAACTTCTTTACGATTAAAGAATTTTAACCCCCCAAAAATACGATAATCAATTCCTTTACGAATCAATACTTGTTCAATCGTACGTGATAAATAGTTTGCACGATATAAAATTGCAATATCACGATAATTAACCCCATCTTGATTATTTACAATATCTTCGATTTTATTAGCAATCCAATTAGCTTCCTCTTCTTCACTTTTAGCAACATGGTGAATCACATCTTCTCCACCTGTTTGCTTTGTAAAAAGATTTTTTTCTAAACGTTGACTATTTTTACGAATTAAATTATTTGATACTTTTAATATATTTCCAGTTGAACGATAGTTTTGATCAAGAATAATTGTTTTATTAGGTTTGAAATCTTTATCAAAATCTAAAATAAAGTGAACATCAGCCCCTCTAAAGCTATAAATTGTTTGATCAGGATCTCCAACGACACAAACAATGGCATATTTTGATAATAATTGAACTAAATGATATTCAATTTCACCTACATCTTGAAATTCATCTACATGAATATATTGGAATTTTCTTTGCCATTTTTCTAATATATCTGGATAATTATCCAAAATATAAACTGCTTTTAATAATAAATCATCAAAATCTAATAAGAAATGATCTTCTTTATAGTTTTCATAGGCTTCATAGACTTTTGCTTTTTTGAGTTCTCCTGAAAATTGTCCAGCTAATTCAATAGCTCTTTGTGGAGAAACTCTTGCTGTTTTATATGAAGAAATTGTATTGATCATACTTTTAATAGAAATAACTTTTGCATCTATTTCTAATTGTGTATAAAGCTTTTTAATAAGTGCTTTTTGATCTTCTTCATCCATAATTGTAAAATTACTTGGATAATTTAAAACATTAATATGTTGTCTTAAAAATCTCACACATAAAGAATGAATCGTACAAATAAGTGTTCCACTTCCATGAATACCTACAACTTCATTCACTCTTTCTTTCATCTCGTTAGCAGCTTTATTGGTAAAAGTAATTGCCAAAATAGAACGAGGATCAATTCCTACATCCTGTATTAAATGTGCAATACGATAAGTCACGACTCTTGTTTTTCCAGAACCTGCCCCCGCAATAATTCTTAAGTGACTATCTAAATACGTTGCTGCTTCTTTTTGATTTTTATTTAACAATGTATCTAAATCCATTTATTTCACCCCTATTTATCTTATTATATTACATGGATAATGATAGAAAAAGAGAAATCTTTCATTTCTCTTTTTAATATTGATGTGATAAGCCAACGATATCATTAATATCTTCAACACCAAGTTTTTCAAGTTCTTTTGGTAAATCTTGAATAATTTTATAACAAGCATATGGATCAACAAGGTTTTGACAACCAATCGCCACAGCGCTTGCGCCTGCAACCATCATTTCAATAACATCATGGGCACTTGAAATACCACCCATACCAATTACTGGAATCTTAACAGCTTTACTTACTTGATGAACCATACGTAAAGCTACTGGGAAAATAGCTGGTCCTGAATAACCACCTGTTCCATTAGCGATAATCGGTTTTCCAGTTTTGATATTAAAACGCATACCTACTAAAGTATTGATCATTGTAATTCCATCAGCTCCAGCTTCTTCTACAGCCTTTGCCATTTCAACGATATCTGTTACATTAGGAGAAAGTTTAACATAAACCGGTTTTTGGGAAACGGCTTTTACTTTACGTGTAACATCCGCAGCCATTTGTGGATTTGTACCAAATTGAATACCTCCACTATGAACATTTGGACAAGAAATATTAAGTTCTAACGCTCCTACCATATCATGTGTTGAAATACGTTTTGCAGTTTCAACATAATCATCAACACAGCTTCCTCCGATATTCGCAATGACTTTATCATTATAACATTTACGAAGTTCTTCTAGCTCATGAGACATGACCGCATCAACACCGGGATTTTGGAGTCCAATTGCATTAAGCATTCCACTTGGCCCTTCCGCAATACGTGGTAAAGGATTTCCATAACGTGATTCAAGTGTTGTTCCTTTAATCATGATACTTCCTAAAACATTAATATCATAGAATCTTGTAAATTCATAACCAAATCCAAAAGTGCCTGATGCTGGAATCACTGGATTTTTCATTTCTAAACCTGGAAGTTTAACTTTTAAATTAACCATTTACAATAACCTCCTCACTTAATAAAATTGGTCCTTCTACACAAATACGTTTATAAGGTTTTGTTTTCACTTTACATGAACATCCCATACAAGCTCCAAAACCACATCCCATTCTTGCTTCAAAAGAAAGTTGTCCGTTTTCTGGATAATTTAAAGCAAGCGCATCTAACATTGGTTCAGGTCCACATGTATAATAATGATCAAATGTTAAATTTGCTTTTTTAATAACATCAATAACTGTTCCTTTAACACCTAAAGAACCATCCATTGTCGCAATTAATACATCTCCAAATTCTTGGAATTTATCTAAATAAAAGACATCTTTTTTAGAAGAAAAACCTAAAACAGTTGTCACTTCAATTCCTTTTTCTTTTAATTTTTTACCTAAGTTATAAAGAGGTGGTGTTCCAAGTCCTCCACCAATAAGTAAAGCTTTTCCTTCTTGAACAGTAAAACCATTCCCTAAACCAATTAAACAATCCAATTGATCTCCAATTTGTTTATTCTTTAAAATTTCTGTTCCTTGACCAACAACTTTAAAAACAATCACAATTGTATTTTCATCATAATCAGAAATAGACATTGGTCTTCTAAGATAAGGTTGTAAACTTTCATTGATCTTAATGTTTATAAATTG
>OGIO01002673.1_pt1 | contig 9998 bp, 10 predicted proteins | sample 1571841 | NCBI WGS metagenome assembly OGIO01 (sample SAMEA2582111, study PRJEB24529) | metagenome | biome: Human gut stool | place: China | collected 2011
AACAAGCTGATGCCCTAGGTACTCTTAATGGTTTTGTTCAGGAAAATCTGACTGGTTTCAATGTGCTTAAGCTATTTGGTCGTGAGGATAGATCCTTGGACGACTTTAAAGAAATTACGGAAGACCTTCAGAAAGTAGGCTTTAAGGCTAATTTCATTTCAGGACTTATGATGCCGGTTCTTAACGGTTTATCTGACTTGACCTATCTAATTGTCGCTGTTTTGGGTGGTCTGCAAGTCTTGGCTGGTCGCTTGACGATTGGTAATATGCAGGCCTTTGTTCAGTACGTTTGGCAGATTAACCAACCTATTCAGAACTTGACTCAGTTGGCTGGACAATTGCAAAGTGCTAAATCTTCTTTGGACCGTATTTTCCAACTGATGGATGAACCAGACGAGGCTAATGATGCTACTGAAGTGCTTGAAGGAGATTTGACCGGTCAAGTTAGCTTTAAGCATGTGGACTTCCAGTATGTGGCTGATAAACCTTTGATTCGTGACTTTAATCTTGAGGTTAATCCTGGTGAAATGGTGGCCATTGTCGGTCCTACCGGTGCTGGGAAATCAACGATTATCAACCTTCTCATGCGTTTCTATGATGTGACTGCTGGTTCTATTTCAGTTGATGGTCATGATATCCGTAACCTGTCTCGTCAGGATTATCGTAAACAGTTTGGTATGGTGCTTCAGGATGCTTGGCTCTTTGAAGGAACTATCAAGGAAAATCTTCGCTTTGGTAATCTTGAGGCAACTGACGAAGAAATTGTTGAAGCTGCTAAGGCAGCCAATGTGGACCACTTTATCCGTACACTACCTGGTGGTTACAACATGGAAATGAACCAGGAATCAAGTAACATCTCACTAGGACAAAAGCAACTTTTGACCATTGCGCGTGCGCTTTTGGCTGATCCTAAAATCTTGATTTTGGACGAGGCGACCTCATCGGTTGATACCCGTCTGGAACTCTTGATTCAAAAAGCTATGAAGACCCTTATGCAAGGTCGAACAAGCTTTGTCATTGCCCACCGTCTGTCAACTATCCAAGAAGCAGACAAGATTTTGGTCCTTAAAGATGGTCAAATCATCGAACAAGGGAACCATGAATCCCTCCTTGCAGATAAAGGTTTCTATTACGACCTGTATAATAGCCAGTTTGCGGAGAAATAAACAAAAAAATCCATCAGTTCATAACTGGTGGATTTTTTCTGAATTTGACGAGCAATAAAAAAGAGACTTCCCCGGAAAGAGAAGTCTCAAAATCAATATTATTTCTCAGCACGTCGTGTGACGAACATGGCATCTCCGAAACTGAAGAAGCGGTAGCGTTCTTGGACGGCGTGTTTATAGGCATCAAGGACGAATTCACGGCCAGCAAAGGCTGAAACCAACATCACCAAGGTTGATTTTGGAAGGTGGAAGTTGGTTGAAAAGGCATCTACGACTGTGAATTGGTAGCCTGGTTTGATAAAGATATTGGTCCAGCCTGAGTCGGCTTGGAGTTGACCATCGTATTTATTGCCGATTGTTTCTAGTGTTCGGATAGAGGTTGTTCCAACTGCAATGACTCGCCCTCCAGTGGCTTTGACACTATTGAGTGTATCGGCAGCGTCTTGGTTGAGGGTGTAAAATTCTGAGTGCATCTCATGTTCGTCGACATTATCGACAGAAACAGGTCGGAAGGTTCCCAGTCCAACGTGGAGGGTGAGGTAGACCAATTTTACGCCTTTAGCTTCAATCTTTTGAAGTAACTCAGGGGTGAAATGGAGGCCAGCTGTTGGAGCAGCGGCAGAGCCATTTTCCTTAGCATAGACTGTTTGGTAACGGTCGCGGTCTTCCAATTTTTCATGGATATAAGGTGGCAATGGCATCTCACCCAAGCTTTCCAAAACCTCAAGGAAGATACCGTCGTAGCTAAATTCTACGATTCGTCCACCGTGAGCTAGTTCCTCAGTAACAGTGGCGGTCAAGCGTCCATCACCAAAACTGACTTTAGCACCTACTTTAAGGCGTTTGGCTGGTTTGGCTAAAACTTCCCATTGATCACCTTGAGTATTTTTCAAAAGGAGAAATTCCACATGGCCGTGGGTATCAGGCTTTTCACCATAGAGGCGGGCAGGAAGCACGCGCGTATTGTTCATGACCAAGGCATCGCCAGGGTTAAGCTGGTCGATGATGTGGTCGAAGTGGGTATCAGTCATTTCCTTGGTTACAGGATCAATGACCAAGAGTTTAGAGGCATCACGTTGTTCCAATGGGGTTTGGGCAATCAGTTCCTCTGGTAGTTCAAAATCAAAATCGTTTGTATTCATTTCTTTCCTCGTTTAAAAATTTTCAGCCTTTTTATTATAGCACGATATAGGACGACCGTCATTAAAGGAGTTGAGTGAAAGCGCTTGACAAAAGCGTTAAAAAAAGAGATAATAAAGAAAATGGTATATACCAATATCGAGGTGAATAGAATGAAAAAGATTTTAGTTAAGAATCAAGTTGAGGGAGGCCAAGTTGCCTTTGATCTTCTTAAAGAGAGCCTTGCAGCAGGTGCTCAAACCTTGGGCTTGGCGACAGGTAGTTCCCCTATCGCCCTTTACCAAGAGATGGTTGAGAGTGACGTGGATTTTTCAGGACTTTACAGCGTCAATTTGGATGAATATGTTGGACTAGCACCAGACCATGAGCAGAGCTATCATGCCTTTATGAAGGCTCAACTCTTTGATGCCAAGCCATTTAAGGAGAGCTTCTTGCCTGACGGCATGGCTGAAGATTTGGAGCAGGCGGCTAAGGACTACGATGACATCTTGGCAAATCATGTTATTGACCTGCAAATCCTAGGCATCGGAAGTAATGGGCACATTGGGTTTAATGAGCCAGGTACACCTTTTGATAGTCACACCCATGTGGTCGACCTGACTGACAGCACCATTGAAGCCAATAGCCGTTTCTTTGCCAGTCTTGACCAAGTCCCTACAAAGGCTATTTCGATGGGGATTGCTTCCATTATGGCTGCCAAGAAGATTATCTTGTTTGCCTATGGTGACAAGAAAGCAGACGCCATTTTCAAGATGGTCAAGGGGCCAGTGACAGAGGAAGTGCCAGCCAGTGTCTTGCAAAATCATCCAGACGTAACTCTTATTCTGGATGAGGCAGCCGCTGCGAAATTGTAAGATAATACATAAGTCAAAAAGATGCGAGTATAGAAAAAAACAGGTTGAGCTAATGCTACTCAACCTGTTTATTAATGAATAAATATAATATAGATTTTGACCTCAAATATTTACGTTACCTAATTATTACTCATTTTTCATCAATTACCTAAAGTTCTTTAGTCGGAATAGTCCCTATTTTTATTGGTAATAAAATCTCTATTTGATATTGTCCATCTTTTATAAAGCGTTTGATATTACCTTGATATTCTTTAACAAGAGCATCGATATTTCGCAAGCCCCAGCCATCTTTTTGACGAGACTTACGAGTAGATTTTTCTTTCTCATCAAAATTATTTCTAATATTGATAAAAAGATTTTGTTGAAAGTATCGGATATTAATTGATAAGCTTCTTTCTTTATTTGGTAGTCTGAGACAAGCTGCAATACTATTGTCTAGGCAGTTTCCTAATATAACAGCTAAAATATCTGGCTGAATAGATAATTCTTGTGGTACAAAGCAATCAATTTCCATTTTTATCTCATCTTTTAAATGATGTAGTTTTTGATTTAGTAAGAAATTAATAGTTTGATTTTTAGAGTAGAAAGTTTGTTTACCTACTATACTATCTGTTAATGAATAAAGATAATCTTTTGCCTCTTCAGGATTTTTCTCTAAAAGCGATAAAAGAGTCAAATGTTTATTTTTTAAGTCATGCCGAAGGCTTTGGAGACGTTGATACTCTTCTTGAGATTGTTGTATTTCTCGAACTTGAAACTGTAGCTGTTCTTTTTCCAATTGATTTTGGTAATATTGCTGCTGTTGACGAGCAAGGTACAGATTAAAATAAAGAGAGGAAAGAGTCAATACAATGAGAGATGAGAGAGAAATGATTGAAAGGTAATCTGCTCCAAATACCCCTCCTTGAATAGCAGATATTGTAAAAGCAAAGAAAATAGATAAAAGAGGCACGATAAACTGATAAAGCCAGTTCCCCTTAGAAGTAGCAATACGAAGCCTTTGATGGGACAGAAGAAGCTTTCGTAAAATAAGAGTTATTCCTGTAGACAAAAAGAAACTTATTCCGAGATACAAACTAATAGCTTCTAAATTTTTTGATAGTTCCCCTAAAGGTAAAATTAGTTGGATTCCTTGGTTTAGGACAGCCCCTGCTAACAAACTTAGACTAGTTTGTAAAAGAATCCAAAAGGAAGACTGGCGAATAGGATAATCAAAATTGAGGCCGATTAGATAGTATTCTAAAATGTTTAGAAGGAGATTACTGACCAAAAAAACACGACTCTCAGAGAATAGGAACACGAGTTCCCCATGAAAAATCAATATGAAAAAAAGGGCTATTAAAGGCTTCTTTTTCATATTGATTTTAGAGAATGGTCTATAAAATAAAATACTTGCTAGAAATAAATCGTACAAGATACTGATTATTCGTAATCCTACTAACATTAAAAATGCCTTTCACTTAGATATCTGTAATACTTTTCTTTAAAAGAAAACTGAAACTTTCTACTAATTGGGAGTAGGTGTTCTTCAGCCCCATTTAGTAAAATAGTAACTGTTTTTGAATCAAAGTCTTTGATGTATTTGGGGTTTAAAATATAGGAAGCATGAATTTGAATAAAATAATTAGGGAGTTTTTCCAAAATCTCTTTTGTTTTTAGTAGAGACTTGTAGGTACCTGTTTTTGTGTATATAAATACTGAACGTTTATCTTTTTCAAAAAATACAATATCGCTCGAAGGGACAGAATAATTGTGTTTACCAAATGAGAAGGTAAAAAGTGCTTGGCCTATATCCAAAAAACGCAAAATACGATCCAATACTTTCGTTAACTTTTGAGATTCTATCGGTTTTACGATATAGTCAAAAGTCTGAACTTCGAAGACTTGCTCCATATAATCACGATAACTTGTCACAAAAATAATAGGAATGAAAGGATTAAATTTTCTAATCTTCTGTGCTACGTCAATTCCATTGATTCCTGGCATATTAATATCCAAAAAGACACAGTGGATGTCTGGCGTCAGCTGATTTAACAGTTTTTGTGGATTTGTATAAAGTTTTGTTTCTAGAGGAAATTTATCATAAGAAAGTAAATAATGTTCTAATTGGCTAGCATCTCTATCAGAGTCATCACAAATAGCAACTTTTAACATTGAAAACCTCCTCACTCATTTCTGTATGTTAATTATAACGTTAAAATGGTCAATTATGACATAATCATAAGACTCTCTTAAGGTTATTATACAATAACCCTATCAAAAATGAAGTATGCTGGGAAATCTTTTCTCAATACGGAGAAATAAAACTATGACCTTTGAGACGCTCACCATTGAAAATCTAACAAAATCATTTGATAAACAACATTTTGCTAATAACCATATCTTCTTAGAGATAGAAGCTGCAAAAATCACAGCTTTTTTAGGTCATAATGGTGCTGGTAAATCAACCCTTTTAAAGCAAATGATTGGCTTTATTAAGCCTGATAAGGGAGATGTTCACTACGGAGATATTTCTTTTATACATAACCGTAAACAAGCTCGAACAATGATGAGTTATATGTCACAACAGTATGCACCACTTGACAAGTTAACTGTTGAGCAAAATTTAGAGATGATTGGAAGAATGAGAGGGTTAAGCACCTCAGAACTCCAAAAAGAAATTGATTACCTTCTAGCAGATCTAGAAATAGTAGAATACCGTGATAAACAAGGGAAGAATCTTTCAGGAGGTCTAAAACGGCTTACATCTTTTGCGATGGCATTAATTGGCTCTGCTGATATCATGCTTCTTGACGAACCAACCAACGATGTTGATCCTGTACGTCGTGAGAAACAGTGGCAATTATTACAAAAGCTGGCTTATAAAGGACACACTATTATCATTGTTACCCACAATCTACTAGAGGTCGAAAAATATGCGGATAATTTTGCTCTTTTTAACCATGGTAAATTATTAAAATCTTGTCCAGTGCACCAAATGTCTTATAAAAATCATTATCAAATTTCTTTCAATTTTGTTAGTAAAGAATTTGTAAGTCTATTCGAAAATTTTACGATAGTCAATGGTTGTGTTTGTCAGATGGAAATTGAGGAAAGTGAATTAACCCGAATACTCATTCAAGTCAAGGAAGGTCTAGAAAAAGGGATTATTTCAAACCTTTCGGTTAAGATGAAAACATTATCTATTTCCGATCTCTATAAAGAGGAGCTTGTTAACTGATATGACTCAATTTTTTTACTTACTTCGTTGGAACTTTCTTCGACAAAAAAATCTATTCATTCTATTCACACTAGCTCAAGTGCTTTTGTCCGTTTCACTTCTTTTTGGGTATCCGTTGGTAATTGGTAAGATGGATACAACAACTGCTTACTATCTTGCCTCTGGATCAGTTTTAATGGGAGTTATTTCTATTGGCTGTACGATTTCATCTCCTGTTATAGCCAATGCCAAGTCAGAAGGTCATGTGGACTATATTCGAGCTTTACCTATTCCTAGGATTCTAATTTCTTTAGCTGACCTGTGTATATGGTTAATTGCTATTTTACCAGGTGTATTCTTCTCTTTTTTATTAGGCTGTCTTCGCTTTTCTGTACAATTAAATTTGTCAATTTTGTCTGTTTTTGTGATGTTGCTTATTTGCCTAACAATGATTAGTCTAGGATTTTCAATTGCTTATATATTTTCCCAAAATATTGTCACGCTAATGTCTCAGCTTATTTTAATGATTGGTCTTATGTTTTCACCTATCATGTATCCGGCAAGTCGTCTTCCAGATTGGCTAGATCAACTTTATTATCTACTTCCATTTGTCCCTTCTGCGAATCTTCTTAGAGCTAGCTTTTATAGACATGGAACTGTTTCGCTTGTAGATATAGGAGTTCTTATTTTTTGGATTTTTCTTACACAGTTGCTTATCTTAGGAACACTACAAAAAGAATTGTAATGCTATCTTTTGAAAAACAATCTTACGAAACTCAGGTTGAGGCATTTGGTGCTCAGCCTTTTTCTTTTGTGACAATTCTCCTCCAAACAAATCAATTGCCTAGTCCTCTTTGATAGCGCTATAATAGATAAGTTGACTTTGACTATCAAACAACAGATATAGATATTTCATAAAGAAAGAGGACATACAATGGCAAAACCTATTCGAGTATTGCTTTATTATAAATACCTTCCCATCGAAAATGCTGAGCAATTTGTGGCTGACCACTTGGCTTTCTGTAAGTCAATCGGTCTAAAAGGACGTATCTTGGTCGCTGACGAGGGAATCAATGGAACGGTTTCTGGTGACTATGAAACCACTCAAAAATACATGGACTACGTTCACAGCCTTCCAGGGATGGAGGACCTCTGGTTCAAGATTGATGAGGAAGAAGAGCAAGCCTTCAAGAAGATGTTTGTTCGCTACAAGAAGGAAATCGTCCACCTTGGTTTAGAGGATGACAACTTTGACAGCGACATTAATCCACTTGAAACTACAGGTGCTTACTTGTCACCAAAAGAGTTTAAAGATGCTCTTTTAGATGAGGACACTGTTGTCCTCGATACACGTAACGACTATGAGTATGACCTTGGTCACTTCCGTGGAGCCATTCGTCCAGACATTCGCAACTTCCGTGAATTGCCACAATGGGTTCGCGACCATAAGGAAGAGTTCATGGACAAGCGCGTGGTTGTGTACTGTACTGGTGGTGTCCGCTGTGAGAAATTCTCAGGTTGGATGGTCCGTGAAGGCTACAAAGATGTTGGTCAATTGCACGGTGGAATTGCCACTTACGGAAAAGATCCAGAGGTTCAAGGGGAGCTTTGGGATGGTAAGATGTATGTCTTTGACGAGCGTATTGCCGTTGACATTAACCATGTAGATCCTGTCGTTGTCGGTAAGGATTGGTTCGATGGGACGCCTTGCGAACGCTATGTCAACTGCGGTAACCCATTCTGTAACCGTCGTATGCTTGCTTCAGAGGAAAATGAAGACAAGTACCTTCGTGGCTGCTCACATGAATGCCGTGTTCACCCACGTAACCGTTATGTCTCTGAAAATGGTTTGAACCAAGAAGAAGTTGTCGAACGTCTTGCGGCAATTGGTGAAAGCTTGGATGTAACACCTGCTTAAGTTTAAATAGTGAAGAAGCTGAGAGAGATCTCGGCTCTTTTTTTGCAATTTATTTCTAAAATAATAACAGATATATATTGCAATTAGAAATATATAGTGTATAATTAAGATGAAAACAGATGGTGAATCTAATCAATGTCGACGATAATATCAGATAAGATGAAAAGGAGGGGGCATGTGGCAAAGAATTTACGCTTAAAAGCAGCTCGAGCAGAGCATGATATGACCCAGGGTGACTTGGCAGAAGCGGTAGGTGCAACAAGACAAACCATAGGCTTGATTGAAGCTGGAAAGTACAATCCCAGCCTAGCCTTATGCATTGCCATTTGCAAAACACTGGACAGGACCTTGGATCAACTGTTTTGGGAGATTTAGGAAGGAAGTAAAGATGATGAAATTTAAGCTTGTTAATAATAAAGTTACAGATGAACGAGAAAAAGCTCTAAATAATAAAGTTGGTGCTGAATGTTTTTACATAATGATTGCAGGGACACTTGCATGCTTGGTCTATAGCTCCTTCTTTAACAAGGGGGTCATCACCTCTAATTACTTGGCCTTTCCAATGTTGATAGCATGGATTTGGTCTATTTATAGATCTGAACGACTTAGTGTTAACACATTTGGGGGTTCTGGAATGACAGTCTTAGGTTGTTTACTGGTGACTGCGCTTATCACTCTTATGATAATGTCAGCTAACTATCAGTTTAACCACAATGTCTATCATAATAATCCCCTGGATCCTAGATATCTCATGGCTTGGCCACTTACTTATATTTTGTATATTCCCTTTGTCTTTTTTATGAATTGGGCTCTCACAGCACTTGGAAGATATGAGAAAAGACGTCTTGAAAAACAGCTGGACGATTTGGAGAATGAAGAATAAATAGTGAGAGAATCAGACCGTTCTTTTTGGTCTGATTTTTTTGTGTTATAATGGGTCCTAAAACTAAGGAGGTCACGTATGCTACTAACTGAATTTGATGCCAATCGACAGGCGATTATCAACCCCGAGGACTTGAATGAGTCTCTTGAAGGTTTTCCTAAAATAGCTGTATCCTGTTTTTCTCGTTCGACCTTTCAACGAATGCTTGAGATGTTTCCCCATGAACTTATCTATGAGACGTCCATGGCGAATGTGGCTATTCCGATTTATAAGCTTGTTATTGATGATAATGAGTTGGCCCTTTTTAATGCACCTGTAGGCGCCTCTGCCTGTGTGGCTATTTTAGAAGATATTTTCGCCTTGGGAGCTGATAAACTTGTGCTCTTTGGGACTTGTGGTGTTCTTGATGAAGATATTAAAGAGACCTCTATTATTATTCCTAGTCATGCCCTTAGAGATGAAGGGACGAGTTTTCACTATGTGGAAGCTAGCGATGAGATTGAGGTAAATGTGGGTGTTTTAGACCGTTTTCGTTCCTACCTCAATGAGCGTCAGATTTCTCATAAGGAAGGCAAGGTCTGGACAACTGATGGTATTTACCGTGAAACGAGTGCTAAACTCAAGGCTCGAAAGGAAGCAGGAGCCATTTGTGTGGATATGGAGTGCTCTGCAGTTGCAGCTTTAGCAAAGTTTAGAAATGTTGACATCTGCCACTTCTTTTATGCTGCGGACCACCTTTCTGAAGGTAATTGGGATGCCCGTAACTTGATGAATCATATGGACTTGGATGAAAAGGACAAGGTGGCTTTATTAGCTTTGGAGTTTGCGTGTGACTGGA
>OGIO01002682.1_pt1 | contig 9930 bp, 10 predicted proteins | sample 1571841 | NCBI WGS metagenome assembly OGIO01 (sample SAMEA2582111, study PRJEB24529) | metagenome | biome: Human gut stool | place: China | collected 2011
CGAAGCTAGCTGAAAGCGAAAGAAAAGTCTAAGATTCAGCACGATTGAACTTCAAATGCATTTCACATAGTATGCAGGACTGACTGTAGCTTATATTTGTCTGGTTGTGGTGTAATTTTACTTACGGATATTCAATTAAATCAAGGTAGCAGGAAAGGGCGGAATTGTGCGTTTTACGCACAATTCCGCCCCCTCATGCCCCTCCCCTCTGATTTAGGCACACATTCATTTTTCGTAAATCAAGCCACAACCAGACATAATATAAGTGAAAATCGGTGCTGCGCATACATCGTGAGATGCACTTGAAGTTCAATTGTGATAGTTCTTAGACTTTTCCTTAACAACCCAGCTATCCACAGACACGGATGTCTGTGGAAGTGAGATATGGGACACGGATGTCCCGTATCGAACGGTAGCGGCAGTAGTCAAAACCTATAAGAAAAGTCTTAGAAATATCCAATTGAAACTTCTGGCATCGATGATGTATGCGCAGCACCGATTTTCACTTATATTATGTCGTCAGTTCGCAAACCGAATGTATGCTAAACAACAAACATGTCTACTCTGTAGTTTCACCTGCATCCGCTGCCTCAGCCTTTCCTAATTCTAATTCATATTCATCGAAGATATAGTTAAGAATAGGAGCTAATCCAACAAATTCACAGCCATAGGCATATAGGTCGGAGTTATCAAGAGGCTGGCATCTTATAATTTTAATAACACAATATATGACGTCTTCTTCAGAGCCTAACTTCAATGCTGCGTTGAAATAAAAATCAATAGGAAGAATGCTTTTTGATCTGAATCCGATACCACTTTTAGATATGTCGGTTACGGTTATTGGTGAATCTATATTTCTTATGTTTACATTATTCTGCTTGAAAAGATTGGATACATTAAGCTTAAGGTCGGCTTTTAATCTTTTATAGCGTCTTTTTTCGATTCCATTTTTAATATTTTTATTTTTCACACTATTTCCCCCTTATATGTGATTTAGCTTGTAAGATGCATTTTGTTGTGTGGATTATATCCCTTGTTGTTTAACATACTCTAATATGTTCAGATTATCATACCGTGATTATTATGTACTTTCATATGTACAGAATATATTCTTGTAAAACTGCAGAAATTAGAATATTCCCCGGGTTATTGTGAAATGTATATATATTTCTTTTTTATAATGATACTATCTTGTGCAATAATATGCAAGTTTGTCTATTGATTTTGAATGTAGGCTGTTATATAATTTTTTAGTGTTGGGTATAAATTGTACCTGCATATATTCTGTTTATTGATATTAGATAATATAAGTAGAATACATGCTATATCAGCTAATCAGTAATCAGAATACATTTACTAAAATAAGTATTTAAAGGATGGACGCGATCATGGAAAAGTTTGAGTTACTTTATGAAGGAAAAGTCAGAGAAGTATATGATATAGGAGATAAGCTTGTTATTGCTGCAACAGACCGTATATCAGCCTTCGACCATATTTTAAAGAATAAGGTTACAGATAAGGGTGCTATTCTTACACAGATGTCTAAGTTCTGGTTTGATTATACAAAGGATGTTATTCCTAATCATATGATTTCTGTTGATGTTAATGATATGCCAGAATTCTTCCAGAATGAAAAGTATGCAAGAAGAAGCATGATGTGTAAGAAGCTTACTATGCTTCCAGTCGAGTGCATCGTAAGAGGATATATAACAGGAAGTGGCTGGGCAAGCTACCAGAAGAATGGTACAGTCTGTGGAATAAAGCTTCCAGAAGGACTAGAAGAGTCAGAAAAGCTTCCAGAACCAATCTATACACCAAGTACAAAGGCTGAGATTGGTGACCATGATGAGAATATTTCATTTGAACAGAGCATTGATGTATTAGAGAAGAAGTTCCCAGGCAAGGGACTTGAATACGCAACTAAGATTAAGGATGCAACTATTGCTCTTTATAAGAAGTGTGCAGAGTATGCATTAAGCAAGGGTATTATTATTGCTGATACTAAGTTTGAATTCGGTCTTGATGAGAACGGAGAGGTTGTTATCGGTGATGAGATGCTTACACCAGACAGCTCACGTTTCTGGCCATTGGAAGGATATAAGAAGGGACAGGGACAGCCATCTTATGATAAGCAGTTTGTAAGAAACTGGCTTCTTGCTAATCCGGATAGTGATTACCTTCTTCCAGATGATATTATTGAGAAGACAGTTGATAAGTACAAGGAAGCCTATAAGCTTCTTACTGGTGAAGATTTCTAATACATCATTAATAATCATTCTGCAGTCTATGTCAAAGACCGATGTGGTGTGATGGCGATAGCATAATCGCAGAATGGAAAGAAGAACTGATAATAATTATAATAAGACAGAGGTTAGTGTGAAAAATAAGATTTTTCACACGCAAGATTTGTACTTCGCACAAACTTGAGATGCGCAAAGAAGCGGCGCAAGAATGGAGATTATTATGAACAATAGTTATATAGATGATAGAAAGCTTCATGAGGAATGTGGAGTATTTGGCGTATATGATTTTGATGGTGCTGATGTAGCATCAACTATATACTATGGATTGTTTGCATTACAGCACAGAGGACAGGAAAGCTGCGGTATTGCTGTAAGTGATACAGACGGCCCTAAGGGAAAAGTGCTTTCACATAAGGATATGGGACTTGTTAACGAAGTATTTAATCCGGAATCGCTTGAAAAGCTAAAGGGAAATATAGGTGTTGGACATGTACGTTATTCAACGGCAGGAAGTTCAACAAGAGAAAATGCACAGCCACTTGTTCTTAACTATGTTAAGGGTACACTTGGCATGGCACACAATGGTAATCTTATTAATGCTGTGGAGCTGAGGGAAGAACTTTCGTATACAGGTGCTATATTCCAGACAACTATAGATTCAGAGGTTATAGCATATCTGATAGCAAGGGAAAGACTTAACACAGGAACAGTAGAAGATGCAGTTAAAAATGCGATGAAGAAGATTAAGGGTGCATATTCACTTATTGTAATGAGTCCAAGAAAGCTCATAGGAGCAAGAGATCCTTTTGGATTTAAGCCACTTTGCATAGGTAAGAGGGATAATGCCTATTTCTTATCATCAGAAACATGCGCTTTGGATACTGTTGGAGCAGAATTTATAAGAGATGTACTTCCAGGCGAAATTGTTACCATAACAAAGGATGGAATAAAGTCAGATACATCTTTATGCCAGAAGAACACAGCAAGATGTGTGTTTGAATATATATATTTTGCAAGACCAGACAGTAAGATAGATGGTATGGGTGTATATGAGTCGCGTGTAAATGCGGGACGAATATTAGCTAAGACACATCCAGTTGAAGCAGATCTTGTTGTAGGCGTTCCAGAATCAGGTAATCCGGCAGCATTAGGATATTCCATGGAGTCAGGAATACCATATGGCAATGCATTTATAAAGAATAATTACGTAGGAAGAACATTTATAAAGCCAAAGCAGGAGCAGAGAGAGTCAAGTGTTAAGGTTAAGCTTAACGTGTTAAAGGAAGTTGTTGCAGGAAAGAGGGTTATTATGATTGATGACTCAATCGTAAGAGGAACTACAAGCAGCAGAATTATCAATCTTTTAAGACAGGCAGGAGCTAAGGAAGTACATGTAAGAATAAGTTCACCAGCCTTCCTTCATCCTTGTTATTTTGGTACAGATATACCATCAGAGGATCAGCTTATTGCATCAGGAAGAACTGTTGAAGAGATATGTAAGGAAATCGGCGCAGATTCGCTGGGATATCTTGAAACAGATAAGCTTAGTGAGATGATATGTAACCAGACTGGCTTCTGTGATGCATGTTTTACTGGAAATTATCCAATCGAACCACCTACAATAGATATTCGTGGAGAGATGGGCTGATAGGCTGAATAAACAGAAATTTTATTATGGAGAGGGAAATCCCTCTCCTTTTCTGTATGTGTCTGGCATATAGTATGAAGGATATACAAAAAACAGGAGGGATGATTATAATTATGGATAAAAATAAGCAGGATAGACTTAATAAACAGATGAGGTTTATAGAAGAAATAGATAAAGAAAAGCTTATAGGAAGGCAGACATATCTATCAGATGCTTCAAGGAAAGAAAATGATGCAGAGCATGCATGGCATATGGCTATTATGGCTGTACTTTTAAAAGAGTATGCCAATGAAAAAATAGATGTTTTAAAAACTATGACGATGCTTCTTATACATGACATAGTTGAAATAGATGCAGGAGACACATATGCGTATGATGAGGAAGCTAAAAAAACACAGAGGGAAAGAGAACTTGCAGCAGCTGACAGGATATTTGGATTACTGCCTCATGATCAGGCAGAATATATGAGAGGTCTGTGGGATGAATTCGAGGAAAGAAGGACACCAGAGGCAAAGTTTGCAAGAACTCTTGATAATGTGCAGCCAGTTATGCTTAACAGCGCATCATGTGGAAAAAGCTGGAAGGAAAAAGGAGTGCATCTTAGCCAGATTCTAAAAAGAAATGAGCATACCATGGATGGATCAGAAGAGTTATGGAACTATGCATTTGATAATTATATAAAGCCTAATGTAGATGCAGGGAAAATAAAAAAAGATTAAGAAAGATATATGGAATGAATAAAAAGAGAAACGTTAAACGTGCAATAAAACAAGAAATGTAATCGCACAATAAAACGTGCAATAAAACGAAAAATGTTAATCATTGAATGGATAGCATGTATATGGTATAATAAAAAAGTGATTTCTGACTAAATCACGATTAAAGTTGAATAATGACAATTTAAGAAAGGCGGATTGCAAGGATGAACGACAGATATCAGACACCACTTGCCGAAAGATATGCAAGTAAGGAGATGCAGTACATATTCTCTCCAGATATGAAGTTTAAAACATGGAGAAAATTATGGATTGCTTTAGCTGAAACAGAGGCTGAATTAGGACTTCCTATTACACAGGAGCAGATTGATGAGCTTAAGGCACATCAGGATGATATTAACTATGAAGATGCTAAGAAGAGAGAAAAGGAAGTACGTCATGATGTTATGTCGCATGTATATGCGTATGGTCTTCAGTGTCCAAAGGCTAAGGGAATCATTCACCTTGGTGCTACATCATGTTATGTAGGAGATAATACAGATATCATAATTATGACAGAAGGTTTAAAGCTTGTACGTAAGAAGCTTGTTAATGTTATCAACGAGTTATCTAAATTCGCTGATAAGTATAAGGCACAGCCAACACTGGCTTTCACACATTTCCAGCCAGCACAGCCTACAACAGTTGGCAAAAGAGCTACACTCTGGCTCAATGAGCTTGTTATGGATCTTGAAGATCTTGATTATGTGTTATCAACAATGAAGCTTCTTGGATGTAAGGGAACAACAGGAACACAGGCTTCATTCCTCGAACTTTTTAATGGAGATCAGGATAAAATCCGCCAGATAGATAAAAAGATTGCTGAAAAGATGGGATTTGAAGAGTGCGTTCCTGTATCAGGACAGACTTACTCACGTAAGGTTGATACAAGAGTGCTTAACATTCTTGCAGGTATTGCAGCATCAGCACACAAGTTCTCTAATGATATAAGATTATTACAGCATCTTAAAGAGGTTGAGGAACCATTTGAAAAGTCACAGATTGGTTCATCAGCTATGGCATATAAGAGAAATCCAATGAGAAGTGAGCGTATGGCTTCACTTGCTGACTATGTTTTATGTGATGCACTTAATCCAGCTATTGTATCAAGTACACAGTGGTTTGAAAGAACACTTGATGATTCAGCTAACAAGAGACTTTCTGTACCGGAAGGCTTTCTTGCAGTAGATGGTATACTTGATCTTTATCTTAATGTTGTAGACGGACTTGTTGTATATGATAAGGTTATAATTAAACATATGATGGCAGAGCTTCCGTTTATGGCAACAGAAAATATTATGATGGATGCTGTTAAGGCTGGTGGTGACAGACAGGAACTTCATGAAAGAATCAGAGAGCTTTCTATGGTTGCAGGAAAGCGTGTTAAGCAGGAGGGACTTGATAATAACCTTCTTGAACTTATAGCAGCTGATCCTATGTTTGGAGTTACACTTGAGGAACTTCAGGCTAAGCTTGATCCTATCAAGTACGTAGGACGTTCTAAGGAACAGGTGGAAGAGTATCTTGCTGAGGTTATTAAGCCAATACTAGATGCTAATGCTGATGATCTTGGACTTACAGCACAGATTAACGTTTAATAACAGAAATTTACATTAAAGGATATATAACATTTGAAAAATTCAGTCAGAACAAATATTAAAAAATTATTTAATCACATTAACAGAATAATACCTGTGTATGCTATAATACCGCTTATTGCGTGCTTTTCATGGAATATGCTTGTGTACTGGGGAACAAGGTGTATTAATGCGGATATGAAGCATTTTGATATGACACTTCCTATAGACAGGGCAACGCCGGTTATTCCTGTATTTGTTGTGGTGTATTTCGGATGTTATATATCCTGGATTATATATTATATAGCAAGTGTACGTGTGGGTAGATATGAATGTGCAAGATTTGTTACATTTGATATTATAACACGTACATGTTGTGCTATATTGTTTGTAGTTATTCCTACTTATAATATCAGGCCAGATATCACAGGAGAAGATATATTTTCATGTGTTTTGAGATTTTTATATAAGATTGATGCAGCTGATAATCTGTTTCCATCGATTCATTGTCTTGTAAGTTGGAATTGCTATATCGGTGTGAGAAATATTAAAGAATATCCGGTAATTTTTAAGAATATGGCAGCAGTGATAGCTGTTATGGTATTTATTTCCACACTTGTGACCAAACAACATGTTATTGCCGATGTCATATCAGCAGTTGCGATATCTGAGGTGTGCTGGCTGGTTGTTAACAAGACAGGAGTATACAGATTTCTGCTCAATATTATGAATGGTGTAAAGGAAGCAGGTAAGTGAAAAATTTATTGAAGAGAAATAAGAAAAATATATTTAATGGAAGTTTTCTGATTATACTGTTCATGATAACGTTATACTATGTGTTTCATGGCTCTGGCGACAGTCTTTCAGAGGTGTGGGCAAAAATGCAGATGGCAGATCCGGTATGGGTTGTACTGTCTGTGATTTTTATTGTATTGTTTATATATGGTGAATCCCATATTATACATTATCTTTTTGGAACATTTGGTATCAGGACACGTAGATTCACCTGCTTTTTATATTCGTGTGCAGGTTTTTTCTTTAGCTGTATTACACCATCTGCTTCGGGCGGACAGCCTATGCAGGTATATTATATGAAAAGGAACAGGATTCCTATACCATTTGCTACAGTTATACTTATGATTATAACTATTACATATAAAGCTGTACTTGTAGCTGTAGGAGTATGGCTTATGCTGTTTGACAGAACATTTATAAATGAAAGGCTGGATGGAATACGTTTTGTGTTTTATCTTGGAATAATTCTTAATATAATATGTATAGCAGCGATGCTGATTCTGGTTTTTAATAACAGGTTAGCAACTAACATATGCAGTATGGTTATCCGTGTGCTTGAAAGAATTCATATTATGAAGAGTGATAATCAAAGGATAGACAGATTAAACGATGCCATGGAAGTGTATAGAAGAACGGCAGCATATTTAAAGAAGCATGTTTTCGTTGTATTTAAGGTATTTGTTATTACTATATTGCAAAGGACAGCGTATTTTTTTACAACATATTTTATATATAGATCGTTTGGGCTAAAAGGAACTGGTATGTATACGGTTGTTATGCTGCAGGCAGTTATATCTCTTTCGGTCGATATGCTTCCGCTACCGGGAGGTATGGGTATAAGTGAGGCACTTTTCAGGGTGATATATCTTCCTGTTTTTGGAAGTAATCTTATTACGGCAGGACTGGTGCTTAGCAGATCAGTAAGCTTTTATACAGAGCTTTTTGTCAGTGCAGTATTTACAATGTTTGCGCATATATACATAGGGCGCTTTACTAAGAAAGAAATAGTTGGAGCTGGTGACTTTAACATTGATTATAGATAGAAGAAGAGGAATACAAATGATTGGTTTTTATGATTATACAGTTGTACTTACATATATAAGTATGATGATATCTATGTACGGAATAACTTTGTGCATGGATGGACATTTTAAAAGAGCAATAGTGTGTCTTGCATTATCGGGCTTGTGTGATATGTTTGATGGCAAGATAGCGAGAACTAAAAAAAATCGAACGGATGAAGAAAAATGTTATGGCATACAGATAGATTCACTGTGCGATATAGTATGTTTTGGTATATTGCCAATCGTAATATGCTATAAAATCGGTATAACAGATATTATCGGGATTGTCTGCCTTATGATATATGGACTGGCTGGACTTATAAGACTGGCATTTTATAATGTTAAGGAACAGATAAGACAGAATGAAACATCTGAAAACAGAAAGTACTACCAGGGGATGCCTATAACATCAATATCGGTTATTTTACCTATATTATATATGTTAAGACCGGTATTTCCGGACAACATGTTTCTTATAGTGCTGAAGGTGGCAGTGCTTATCACAGCGTTATTGTTTGTAACAAACTTTAAATTCAAAAAACCAAACAATCTTATGCTGTCAGTGCTTGTGTTTGTAGTTGCTATGGCTGTTATATATATGTTTACAACACATTGGCTTATGTGGAGAATGAGTTGATTGCTGCAAAAAGGCTTTGTTAAAAACTGTGAGACATAGCTTTTGGACTGTTTATGAATAGTGGTGTAAATGTAGTTTGTTAGATTATGCTAAGCGATGGGGAGGTAAGAAAGTATGCAGTCTGTTGACAGACATAGAAAGATGGTTGGCAAAGATGATGCACAGGATAAGCTGATAAAATATATGTATGAAACTAAAGCTGGAAGAGTGATAACATCATTTCTGATAAAACCCTGGTTGTCAGAAGCTTGTAAAACAATACTTGATATGCGTAGTTCAAGATTGTTAATACCGTTGTTTATAAAAGCAAATAATATTGATATGTCTTTATATGAGAAAAGCACATATAAGGATTATTTGTCATTCAATGATTTTTTTACAAGAAAAATAAAGCCACAGAACAGACGGATTGATATGAACAAAACCTCTCTTATAAGTCCTTGTGATGCAAGGCTGAGTATGTATTTTATAGATGAAAAGTCATCATTTCTTATAAAGAATACAAGATATACACTTAAGGAACTTTTAAGAGATGGGGAGCTTGCAAAAAAATATGAGGGTGGATATATAGGAATATTCAGACTGTGTGTGGATGATTATCATAGATTTCATTTTATAGATGATGGGATTAAAAGCCATGAAAGACATATTAATGGAGTGTTTCATACAGTTAATCCAATAGCAAATGATGTATATCCTATATACAAGGAAAATACCAGAGAATATTGTGTACATAGGACAGAAAACTTTGGAGATGTCATAGTGATGGAAGTTGGAGCTCTCCTGGTTGGCAGAATTGTCAATAATATGGAAAAGTGCAGGACTAAAAAGGGGGCTGAAAAAGGTTATTTTGAATATGGCGGTTCAACAGTAGTTCTTATATTTAAAAAGGATGCAATCATACCGGATGAGGATATACTGGTAAATACAGTAGCTGGATATGAGACTAAGGTTAACATGGGCGAGAAAATAGGCACATCGGTTTATATAAGGTGATATATTGTTTTCTGCAGAAAGAGATTGATAATATTATGAAGATAGCTTTTATGTCTGTGATAAGATGTAGGAGCTGTCTTTTTATTTTAGCAGATTTATATACAATCTATCCTTTCTTTCAGTATTTATGGGGATTTATAGAGATTTTTAGACATAAAAAAGTAGCGAGAGAGGGATTTGAACCCACGACACCACGGGTATGAACCGTGTGCTCT
>OGIO01002691.1_pt1 | contig 9905 bp, 8 predicted proteins | sample 1571841 | NCBI WGS metagenome assembly OGIO01 (sample SAMEA2582111, study PRJEB24529) | metagenome | biome: Human gut stool | place: China | collected 2011
CGAATGGCGGGGACGAAACCTTTCGGCCCTCGTTCGTTACTGTGTGATATTGTTAGAATTCACAATTAAGTTGAAAAGGGAACACAATTGCATCACATTTCTCTGTTATAGTTCTTTACAGAGTTAAGAAAGAAGTACAGAAAGGAGATCATAAGTATGTACGAAGAAGATAGAAATAACAGAGAAAATAATTCGGAAGCTGGTTACAACGACCGCAACGACGAACATATGGAATACCGCAGAAACGCAGCCCAGAACACAGATAGCCAGGAGGTAAGATCCCAGCAGGGTCCGGCACAGGAACAGGGCAGAAGTGAAGCCTGGAAGGGCGCAGCCCAGGAGTGCAGCCAGAGAGACAGCAGCTGGCAGTCCGCACCGCAGAGCACCAGCCAGAGTGGCAGCGGCGCATGGCAGTCCGCAGCCCAGGCAAACGGTCAGGAGAGTGGCAGCGGCGCATGGCAGTCTGCAACCCAGGCAAACGGTCAGGAGAGTGGCAGCAGTGCATGGCAGTCTGCATCGCAGGCAGGTACCCAGAACAGCAGCACATGGCAGCCGGGTTCACAGGAGCAGGGCCAGGGCAGCGCATGGCAGTCTGTATCCCAGAACGGAAACCAGCAGGCGGCCCAGCATGAGCAGGCTCACCACACAACAGGCGGCTGGGCACCGCGCAGACCAGAGTTCCATCATAATGCACACCAGAAACCAGAGCATGCAAAACGCAGCGGTCACGGCATGGCCAAAAAGGTTGCAGCCGTTACGGCAGCAGCAGTTTTGTTTGGTACGGTCGCAGGCGGTACGATGTTTGCAGTTGATACCATGGGAGAATACCTGAAGGGGCAGTATACCACGATCGGCCAGACAGAAACACAGGCTCAGGTCAAGGTGGCAGAATCGGATTCCGGCGATGGCAGCACCACTGCCGGGGCACCGGTCACCTCAGCAATCCAGACGGATGTTTCTTCCATCGCAGAGAAAGCAATGCCGTCGGTTGTTGCGATCAACAATACAATGGTCATGCAGCAGCAGACCTGGTTTGGACCGAGCCAGACCGTTGAGGTTCCGAGCAGCGGCTCCGGTATCATTGTAGGCCAGAACGATGAAGAGCTTCTGATCGTTACCAACAACCATGTTGTTGAGGATTCCAAGGAGCTGACGGTTACCTTTATCGATAACCAGCAGGTTTCTGCAGCAATCAAGGGAACAGATTCCGAGACAGACCTGGCAGTCATTGCCATTCCGTTAAAGGACATCCCGTCCGATACCATGAACCAGATCAAGGTTGCAACACTCGGTGATTCCGATGCATTAAAGGTTGGCCAGGGTGTTATTGCGATCGGTAATGCACTTGGCTATGGCCAGTCTGTAACTGTTGGCTATGTCAGTGCTTTAAACCGTGAGGTAAAGGCTGAGGACCAGACAACCCGTACCCTGCTTCAGACCGATGCGGCCATCAACCCTGGTAACAGTGGCGGCGCACTGCTGAATATGAGAGGTGAGGTCATTGGCATCAATGCAGCCAAATATTCTTCTACTGAGGTAGAGGGCATGGGCTATGCAATCCCGATCTCCCAGGCACAGGACATCATTAACGAGCTGATGAACAAGAAGACCCGTGTAGCAGTTGATGAGGCTCAGCAGGGCTTCCTGGGTATTCAGGGACAGAATATCGATGAGACTGCAGCAAGCATGTACGGAATGCCGAGAGGTATTTATGTATACAAGATCGTAGAAGACAGCGCAGCATCGAAGTCTGACTTACACGAGAAGGATATCATTACCAAGTTCGATGGCCAGACCGTCCGCACCATGGCAGACCTGAAGGATATGCTGACCTACTATAAGGGCGGTGACACCGTGAACTTAACCGTACAGTCTCTGGAGAATGGACAGTATACAGAGCGTACCGTCCAGATCACGCTGGGAACCAAGCCGGCCGGTGAGACTAACTAAATATAACAATTTATTTCACTTTAATAGGGCCGTGTGAGTTGCCGAAAGGCAACTCACACGGCCCTTGTCATATACTTAAATTGTTACTTCACTCCCGCATCAGCAAAAATGCCTGGTACAGGTTCAGCGTTCCATATCCCCACTGGCGGTTGGGGTACTGGAACGCTTCTTTTCGGTCTGCGCCCCGGATGAGAATGGAGCGGACGGAGCTGCTGGTGAGGCTTGTGTCATTTCCCTGGGTAAAGTCCCACGAAAACAGGCAGGCCACGGCTCCGGCGGTGATGGCGGCAGCGACAGAAGCTCCGGTGCGGCGGGTGAAGGAAACCGGCGTGGAAGCTGTGTTACCCCGGGACTGCAGCGCCGGGCCCTGTACGTCGACGCCGGGAGCGGCAAGGTCAGGTTTTACCTGCCCTGTAGCGGTGAAGCCGCGGCTGCTGTGGATGTAGAGACTGTCTGTGACATGGTTGTAGGTACTGATGGTCAGAAGCAGAGGGGCATTGCCGGGATCGGTGATGGTGATATCGGGATCGGGGCGGAGAAAACGGATGTCATCTGGAAGAAAGGACTGCAGGGGAAGCCAGATGTGGAACTGCCCGGTGACATACAGGGCAGGGTAGACCCGGATGTGCCAGATGCCCGGAGCCGGACCACGAAACCGTAAGAATGCAAGAAAACGGCCGGACCCGGCTTCGGTCAGCTGGTAGCTGATAAAGATACGGGTGGCATCCAGCCGGAAGGAAAGGGTGGTTTCCTGTCCTACCGCCAGCGGGATCCGTTCGATCACTTCGCCGGAGGGAGAAACAAAGCCGAGTGTATAAAGCTCAGAGGCATCTGCCCACAGCTCCATGGAAAAGTCTTTACCCGGGGCGGCAATGCGCAGCTCAACATCATCGAATTCCTGGTTTGCAGGCAGACGGCTGAAATAGTGGCGACCAAAGCCAGTCTCATTTCCGGCACCTGTGACACAGGCGAAGCCTCGGGTCCCGCTTAAGGCCTGAAGCTGCATGGAAAGGGGAGAAAGGCCACTGTGACTGCCCTGGCTGGTCCCGGCACCCAGACAGAGGACAAGCGGCATCTGGTACTGGCCTGCGATTCCCAGAAGGAAGGCAGCAGCAGCCATGATATCGTTTTCCTGATAAGCATCGGCATCTGCCGGAACGGCAAAAAAATCCCGCAGATATTGCTTGGCTGGCTTTAGGCGGACAACGGCCAGGGAAGCGTCCGGGGCAGCGCCGGAAAATGCAGGGAGTGTGCTGGCCTGGTTTCCCGCAGCTACTCCGGCGAGAAAGGTTCCATGCCCATTTGTGTCGGTTGCGGGGATTATGGAGAACGGGTCACCGGCGGCGAGGGCACGGTTTAGATCCTCCTGGCTGTAGACGGTCCCGAAAAAAGGCTGGAAACCGGCAACGGGTGGTGGTAAGGACTCATTTTCCCTGGTCTGGTCCCATATGCTTAAGATGCGGCTGGTGCCATCCGGATTCCGGAATAATGGGCTGGTGTAGTCGATCCCGGTATCGATCAGGCCTATGAGTACCCCTTGTCCGGTACTTGCAAGATTGGGCTGGGAGAAGACCGGAAGAATGCCTGCGCTTTCCAGTGCCGTGGTATCCTGCAGACCGTAAAGCTTTGGAATGGCAGAATAGGTCTGCCGGGTAAGACTTAATGGAAGAACACCTGCCAGCGGTACATGGACAATGGCAAATTCCTGACTGACCAGATTGACGCAGGTGGTTCCTGCAAGCTCATAGAGGGATTCCACAGCCCGCGGGGAATAGCGGACAATGAAGTCTGCATAATCTTCAGAGGCAGGGGATGTATTGCATGGGATCATGGGTGCTCCGCATAGCTTTTTCATAGTATATGCTGTTTGACGCGGCAGTGATTCAATAGTACAATAGAGAAATAAAAGCATAAACCGGGAGGAAAAATTATGATCTATACAGCAATCATTGCGGCACTATCGTCTCTGGACCTTGGGATCAAATGGCTGATCGAACGGGAAAAACCGGAAGATTTTCCAAAACCGTTGCCGCATACATGCGGAAAGATCCTTTTGTACCATAACCATAACGCGGGCTTTCCCTTTGGATTTCTGGAAAAGCATGGGGAGGTGGTGCGTATGCTGCCGCTGTCCGTGATCTGCGGCCTGGCAGGGTATCTGGCAGCACTGCTTCCACAGAAAGGAAAAAAGGTGCAGAAGCTTGGAATCGCCATGATCCTGGGAGGTGCCCTCAGTAATCTTTACGACAGGCTCGTGCGCCGTTATGTGGTGGATTATTTCAGCATCCAGTGTGGAAAACTGAAGGAGATTGTCTTCAACCTTGGGGATATCTTTGTTTTTCTCGGATCCGGCATTTTGTTTGGGGCAGAGATCCTCAAAGAACTCCGGGGTGTGCTGCCTGCGAAAACTCCGGTTGACAGCGAAAAGGAAAACATGTAGAATCGTAGATAATTTTTATAGAAAAAGAATAAAGGAGTAAAAATCATGTTAGATTCTGGAGACAGTACGGGCATACAGGTTGCAGCAGTGTTGGTCCTTCTTCTGCTGTCCGCATTTTTTTCATCGGCGGAGACTGCCTTGACTACCGTCAATAAGGTCCGGGTCCGGACACTTGCGGAGGGTGGCGATAAGCGTGCGGCCATGGTTGCCGCGGTGATCGAAGACCCGGCCAAGATGCTCAGTACCATTCTGATTGGCAATAACATTGTAAATTTGTCGGCATCTTCCTTAATGACAACGCTGACCTTACGTCTGTTTGGCAATGCGGCAGTAGGAATTGCGACCGGTGTGCTGACTCTTTTGATCCTGGTATTTGGTGAGATTACGCCGAAGACCATGTCCACGCTGTATGCGGAAAAGATTTCCTTTGCATATGCAGGGATCATCCATGTGCTGATGGTCGTTCTGACTCCGGTTATTTTTATTGTGAATAAGCTTTCTATGGCGGTCCTGTTTCTGATACGGGTCGACCCGAATAAAAAACAGGATCCGATCACAGAGGATGAGCTCCGCACGATCGTGGAGGTCAGCCACGAGGAGGGCGTCATTGAGAGTGAAGAAAAGAAGATGATCAACAATGTGTTCGACTTTGGGGATGCCGTGGCAAAAGACATCATGGTCCCGCGCATCGACATGGTCATGGTGGATGCAGAGGCGTCCTTTGGTGAGCTCATGGAGCTGTTCCAGAAGGAACGCTTTACCCGTATCCCGGTCTACGAGGAAAACACAGACAATGTCATTGGCATTGTTAATATGAAGGATTTCATTTTATTCGATCACGAAAAAGAAAAGAATTTTTCCATCCGCGATTATCTACGCCAGCCGCTTTATACTTATGAATATAAGAAGACAGCCGAGCTGATGCTGGAGATGCGCAAAACCTTCAACAATATTGTTATCGTGTTAGATGAATACGGTGCAACAGCCGGACTGATTACGCTTGAGGATATGCTTGAGGAAATCGTCGGGGAGATCCGTGACGAGTACGACCAGGATGAAGAGGACGAGGTAAAAGAGACCGGACCGGACGAATATCTGGTCAATGGTTCCACCAAGCTGGATGACTTAAATGACCGCCTGGGACTGGAGCTGCAGTCAGAGGATTATGACTCGATCGGCGGCCTGGTGATCGGCCTTCTGGATCATCTGCCGGAAGAAGGAGAGGAAGTAGATTACGAGAACCTTCACCTGAAGGTAGAGGATATGGATAAAAACCGGATCGGAAAGATCCGCATCCAGATCCATCATCCGGAAAAAACGGAAGAGGAAGAAGCGGAAAAGACAGCGGAACAGAATTAAAAATCATGCAGGATGGGCGGTGCCGGCAGAAAGTGGCACCGCCCATCTTTTCATCTTTTAACTTAAGATCCCCCCGGCCATTCCGCCTGCCGCGCAGCAGGCGAGCACCGGGAGCACATGGGAAAAGTCCGGGATTCTGCCCTGGCGCAGCAAAACAGATGCAGCAAAAAGCGCCAGAAAATATAAAAGCCCGGTGAGCAGTCCCCAGAAAAAACGCCGGGTGCGCAGCGCCTTGCCGCAGAGCAGGCCGCCGGCAAAACAGGAAATGCCATAGAGCAGATAGACCGCCGGCGTGATCTGCGACTCCTTCAGCTTCAGCCTGTAAAGGACAAAGGTCAGGATAAAGAGCAGCACGGCAGAGAGCAGGTAAGATGCAACCAGGGAAATTAACAAGGCCTTGGGGCGTGATGGAAGCATAAAAACCCTCCTTTTTGGAAATACTCTGATCAGTTCATTTTATTTTGTGTTGTCCAGAAAAATTACAAAAATATCCTTGACATGCTATGGTGGAATGGATATAATAGAATGGCGTGCGGAAATCGCAGGATTTTTTGATGCGCAAAAAAGCTGAAAAGAATTACAGCAACCAACAGACAATATCACAGGAGGTGAAAGGAATGCCAACATTCAACCAGTTAGTGAGAAAGGGAAGACAGACCGCAGTTAAGAAGTCTACCGCACCGGCTCTGCAGAAAGGATACAACTCCTTACAGAAGCGTGCAACTGATACTTCTTCACCGCAGAAGAGAGGTGTCTGCACCGCAGTTAAGACTGCAACCCCGAAGAAGCCGAACTCTGCACTTCGTAAAATCGCCAGAGTACGTCTTTCTAACGGTATCGAGGTAACCAGCTACATCCCGGGCGAGGGACACAACTTACAGGAGCACAGCGTAGTATTAATTCGTGGTGGCCGTGTTAAGGACCTTCCGGGTACCAGATATCACATCATCAGAGGTACTCTTGATACCGCAGGCGTAGCCAACAGAAAGCAGGCTCGTTCCAAGTACGGCGCTAAGAGACCGAAAGACGCTAAGAAGAAATAAGCAACAGCTTACACTAGTAGTACCACTAACGTAAGTAAAAGTAGTTAGTGCCGGGATGATATTGCCTGTGGTTGCAGGAATAGATAGAACCGTGCGCGAACACATTTTTATGGAAACATGTGAGTACCTATGAATTAATTTCTATAATTAAGGAGGGAAGTAACGTGCCACGTAAAGGACATATTCAGAAAAGAGATGTATTAGCAGATCCTTTATACAACAACAAGGTTGTAACCAAGCTGATCAACAATATCATGCTTGATGGTAAGAAGGGTGTTGCACAGAAAATCGTATACGGTGCATTTAACCGTGTAGAAGAGAAGAGCGGCAAGCCGGCTCTGGAAGTCTTCGAAGAGGCTATGAACAATATCATGCCTGTTCTGGAGGTTAAGGCAAAACGTATCGGTGGTGCTACCTATCAGGTACCGATCGAGGTTAAGCCGGAGAGACGTCAGACTCTTGCACTTCGCTGGATCACCATGTTCTCCCGTAAGAGAGGCGAGAAGACCCAGGAAGAGAGACTGGCAAACGAGATTATGGACGCAGCAAACAACACTGGTGCATCTGTAAAACGTAAAGAAGACATGCATAAGATGGCAGAGGCTAACAAGGCCTTCTCCCACTTCAGATTCTAATAGGAGGAAAAAGCTTTGGCTGGAAGAGAATATCCGTTGGAGAGAACCAGAAATATTGGTATCATGGCTCACATCGATGCTGGTAAGACCACTTTGACTGAGCGTATCCTGTATTACACTGGTGTAAACTACAAAATCGGTGATACTCACGAAGGTACTGCTACCATGGACTGGATGGAACAGGAGCAGGAGAGAGGTATTACCATTACTTCAGCAGCTACTACCTGTCACTGGACCATTCATGGCCAGGACAACCGTCCGATCAAAGGACAGCCGGAGTATCGTATCAACATCATCGATACCCCAGGTCACGTAGACTTCACTGTTGAGGTAGAGCGTTCCCTTCGTGTACTGGACGGCGCTGTTGGCGTGTTCTGTGCAAAGGGTGGTGTAGAGCCGCAGTCCGAGAACGTTTGGCGCCAGGCTGATACCTACAACGTACCGCGTATGGCATTCATCAACAAGATGGATATCCTGGGTGCTAACTTCTACGGCGCAGTAGAGCAGATCCGTACCAGACTTGGTAAGAACGCTATCTGCTTACAGCTGCCGATCGGTAAAGAGGACGAGTTCAAGGGCATCATCGACCTGTTCGAGATGCAGGCTTACATCTACAACGATGATAAGGGCGACGACGTTACTGTTTGCGAAATCCCGGATGATATGAAGGATGATGCAGAGTTATATCACACCGAGCTGGTAGAGAAGATCTGCGAGCTGGATGACGATCTGATGATGCAGTATCTGGAAGGCGAAGAGCCGTCTATCGAGGATCTGAAGAAAGTATTAAGAAAAGCTACCTGCGAGTGTACCGCTGTTCCGGTATGCTGCGGTAGTGCATACAGAAACAAAGGTGTTCAGAGACTTTTGAACGCTGTAATCGAGTTCATGCCGGCTCCGACCGATATCCCGTCTATCAAGGGTACCGATATGGACGGCAATGAAGTATTCCGTCATTCTTCCGATGAAGAGCCTTTCGCAGCTCTGGCATTCAAGATCATGACTGACCCGTTCGTAGGTAAACTGGCATTCTTCCGTGTGTACTCCGGTACCATGAATTCCGGTTCTTACGTTCTGAATGCTACCAAGGGCAAGAAAGAGCGTGTTGGCCGTATCCTTCAGATGCACGCTAACAAGAGACAGGAGATCGACAAAGTTTACTCCGGCGATATCGCTGCAGCAGTAGGCTTTAAGATTACCGGTACCGGTGATACCATCTGTGATGAGAATCATCCGGTTATCCTGGAGTCCATGGAGTTCCCGGAGCCGGTTATCGATATCGCTATCGAGCCTAAGACCAAAGCTGGTCAGGGCAAGATGAGTGAGGCACTTGCAAAACTTGCAGAGGAGGATCCGACTTTCCGTGCATCCACCAACCAGGAGACTGGCCAGACCATCATCTCCGGTATGGGTGAGTTACATCTGGAGATCATCGTAGACCGTCTTCTGAGAGAGTTCAACGTTGAAGCTAACGTTGGTGCTCCGCAGGTTGCTTACAAAGAGACCTTCACCAAGGCCGTAGACGTAGACAGCAAATATGCTAAGCAGTCTGGTGGTCGTGGTCAGTACGGTCACTGTAAAGTTCACTTCGAGCCGATGGATGCGAACGCAGAAGAGACCTTCAAGTTCGAGTCTACCGTTGTCGGTGGTGCTATCCCGAAAGAGTACATCCCGGCAGTTGGCGCTGGTATCGAAGAGGCTGCTAAGTCCGGTATCCTTGCTGGATTCCCGGTACTCGGCGTAAAAGCTACCGTATACGACGGTTCTTACCATGAGGTCGACTCTAACGAGATGGCATTCAAGATTGCCGGTTCCATGGCATTCAAGGAGGCTATGCAGAAGGCAGGCGCTATCCTGCTTGAGCCGATCATGAAGGTTGAAGTTACCATGCCAGAGGAGTACATGGGTGATGTTATCGGTGATATCAACTCCCGTCGTGGCCGTATCGAGGGTATGGATGACTTAGGCGGCGGTAAGATCGTAAGAGCATACGTTCCGCTTTCCGAGATGTTCGGTTACTCTACCGACCTTCGTTCCAAGACTCAGGGACGTGGTAACTACTCCATGTTCTTCGAGAAGTACGAGCCGGTTCCGAAGTCCGTACAGGAGAAGGTTATCAACGAGCACAAAAAGTAATTAAACCTTAATTACAATCAAATCTAATTTCCGGCACAGGAGTTTCGCAAAGGTCTTCCGGCTTTGTCTGAAGTCCCTTTGCGGGCTGCCGCCCGGAATAGAGAAAAGGCTTGAAAATATTGCACAAATAGCATATAATAAAGAACAGCCTAACCATATAATCAATCGCCCGTACTAGGCGGGCAAATCAAGGAGGACGTTATAAAATGGCAAAAGCAAAGTTTGAAAGAACCAAACCGCATTGTAACATTGGTACCATCGGCCACGTTGACCATGGTAAAACCACTCTGACCGCAGCAATCACCAAAGTTCTGTCTGAGAGAGAGATCGGAAGAGCGTCGT
>OGIO01002693.1_pt1 | contig 9899 bp, 9 predicted proteins | sample 1571841 | NCBI WGS metagenome assembly OGIO01 (sample SAMEA2582111, study PRJEB24529) | metagenome | biome: Human gut stool | place: China | collected 2011
TGGGACGTGCTATCGTTCGTAATCCTAAGGTATTCCTTATGGATGAGCCTCTTTCAAACCTGGATGCTAAGCTGAGAGTTCAGATGCGTATCGAGATTTCCAAACTGCATGAGAATTTAGGTGCTACGATCATCTACGTTACACATGACCAGACAGAGGCTATGACACTTGGTACAAGAATCGTTGTTATGAAAGACGGAATTGTTCAGCAGGTAGATACTCCTCAGAACCTTTACAATTCACCATGTAACCAGTTCGTTGCCGGATTCATCGGATCACCTCAGATGAACTTCATGGATGCACTTGTTAATGTAAATGGAAATGATGTTACATTAACAGTAGGTGAGCATGTATTAAAAGTTCCTGCATCTAAAAAACAGGCTCTGATCGATGGCGGTTATGATGGAAAAACTGTTGTTCTTGGTATTCGTCCTGAAGATGTACATGATTCACAGGCATTTATCAGCAACTCTCCTGACAGCGTGATCAAATCTAAGATCAAAGTTTATGAATTGCTTGGTGCAGAAGTATTCTTGTATTTCGACTTAGAGGGAACTCAGATGACAGCACGTGTTAATCCACGTACAACTCTGAGAACAGGAGATGATGCAGTCTTCGCTCTTGATATGGAAAAGATCCACCTCTTCGACAAAGATACTGAGTTGACGATTACAAACTAGTAGTTTATTATAAAAGAAAGAGTTCACCCTGTAATCACAAAGAATCAAGCGATTACGAGGTTACATATAAGAGAGGGGTTGTACTTTTGTACAACTCCTCCCTTTGTCTCTTTATCTGCAACATTTAGTGAGGTATAAACGGAGGCTTTCATGAAACATAGCACAGAACTTGAACATGCATTAAAAAATCTCAGACAGCTTACAGGCATCACCCTTGATGTAAAAGCTGATACAGAAGAAGAGGAAATACAGGCACTCACACAGATACGTTGTCTTTGTAATGCTTATCAGGAAAAATATAACAAGACCCATTTTTTACAGGGGCTTGTAACCGGAACGATTCCGATATATGATATTTTAGAAAGAGCTTCGCGACTGCATATCAATCTTGAGGAACGACGCATTCTGTTTTTATTAAAGACCAAAGGTCCTCTAGATGAAATAATTCCGGAGATTTTAAAGAATCTGTTTCCACCACAGACGCACTCTTATCTGGTTCCTTTAACTGAATCCAGCATGGTCGTCCTTCGTCCCGTGAAGAATTCGGAAACAGAAAACGATTTTTTACAGATTGCACGTACGATTGTCGATACACTGAATATGGAGGCTCTCTCTTTTATACAGGTAGCTTACAGCGGATGCTTTCATTCCCTTTCGGAATGCTCAGAAGCTTATAAAAGTGCCTATCTCGCTTTAAAGGTTGGAAATTTATTTTATTCAGAACAAACAGTATTTCCGTATAATCGACTTGGAGTCGGACGCTTGCTATACCAGCTTCCAATTTCAATCTGCGAAGGATTTTTACGCGAAGTATTTGGTGATGATATTCCTGATTCATTTGATAATGAAACAGATATAACAATTACCAGATTTCTCCAAAACAACCTGAATATTGCCGAGACTTCCAGACAATTACATATGCACCGCAATACTCTTGTTTACCGACTTGACCAGGTAGAGAAAAAGACAGGTCTCGACCTTCGCAAATTCGAAGATGCTATGACCTTCAAACTTGCAAGTATGGTTATAAATTATTTACATTCAGAAAGGAATTCTTAACATGAATGACACTTATTATGAACAACTGGTAACTTGTAAACCAACCGGAAAGACTGCACTTTTACGTGTTCTTTCTTTTCTCCCAATCCTGATTCTTATCCTCTTTGGATTTCCGCTTTTAGGATTTTTTGCATTTATGTTAGCTGCTTTATATGCTGTTCTTGCCTATTATTTTATCTTTTCTCGTTTTAATGTGGAATATGAATATGACTTGTTAAACCACGAACTCGATATTGCAGCAATTTACAGCAAAGCAAATAGAAAAGACAAGCTTTCTATTGATATTCAGCATGCAGAAATTATAGCGCCGAAAAACTCTCACAGACTGGACTCTTACCACACAACAAAACGCTATGATTTCTCTTCTGGAAATGCAAATGCCAACACATATGCTATCATCATTACATTGAATCAGACCCTCTGTACTGTCTTGTTCGATCCTGATGATGAAATGCTCCGACATATGAAGGGTTGGATGGGAATGAAATTATTTCAAGATTAATTGTAAAAATGTGCTATAATCTTAAAAGATGCGGATACACTTCGGATTCTATTTTCGTTTTGTATCCGCTTTTTTGTAAAACAAGAATAACTGGGGGAAATTTATTTTGGAAACTTTTGAAAAAGAAGACAATCGAATGGCATTGAACACAGCCGCTCTTGCAGGCGATATCCTGCTGGAAAGCGGTGCTGAGATTTCTCGTGTAGAAGAGACAATTAACAGAATTGCCCTTGCCTATGGTATTGAATCTTGTGATCCTTTTGTCTTAAGCAGTGGATTCTTTCTCACTGCTGACAGTAATTCTGATCAGAACTTTGCCTGGGTAAGACATATTCCTCTGAGTGCAACACGATTAGATCGTGTTACAGCCGTCAACCAATTATCCCGCGAAATTGAGCAGGGTATTTACAGTCCCACTGAAGCCTATCAGAAGCTCCAGGCAATCCAGAAAACACCGGCAAAGGCCAAATGGTGCCAGATTCTTGCTTCCGGTATCGGAAGTGGATGCTTTTGCTATCTGTTTGGCGGTGATGCTATTGATAGTATCGTTTCTTTTATAGCCGGACTGCTTTTATATGTCTATTTATTATGTCTTGTAAAGGGACGCCTCTCAAAAATCGCAACAAATATTTCCGGCGGTATGGTCGTAACTTTAATCGCTGTACTCATTTACCAAATGGGGCTTGGACATCATTTAAATGAGATTATCATCGGTGCTATTATCCCATTGGTTCCCGGTGTTGCCTTTACAAATGGTATCCGCGACATTGCAGACCAGGATTATATCGCCGGAGCTGTTCGAATGCTGGATGCTCTTCTTGTTACTTTCAGCATTGCCATGGGAGTAGGACTTATTATAATCGGATATCACCAGATTGTCGGCAGTATGCTTCTTCCTTAAAATTTAATCAGTATGACACTCAACACTTATATTTACAAAGGAGACTTTTGCGTTATGTCTATGCATTTATTTTTTGAATTTCTTAACGCTGCTATTGGTACAATGGCGTTTGCCCTGCTTTTCCAAGTACCAAAACAATATTATGTAAACTGCGGTATAATCGGCGGATGTGGATGGCTTTGTTATAAATTGCTTCTTTCTGGATGCGGACTTTTCGCTTCTACCTTTTTTGCGACCGTTCTTGTCGTTTTCCTCTCCCGCCTCAGTGCAGTTTATCGCCATTGTCCGGTAACAGTCTTTTTGATTGCCGGCATTTTCCCGCTGGTTCCCGGAGCCGGCATCTATTGGACCGCCTACTATGTAGTGACAGACCAGCTTGCCAAAGCTTCTGCCCGCGGATTTCTAACCTTAAAAATTGCCGTTGCAATTGTACTTGGTATTTTGTTTGTTTTTGAATTTCCACAAAAATGGTTCCGCAGGATTGCCTCCCACGAAACCATATAAATGACTTTTCAGCCACCAGACCACTGGTGGTTTTGCTTTCGACTTGAATATTACATCCGTTCGTCCAGCAGATTCTGGATTTCATCTCTTGTCGGCATTACACGCAGTGCACCTTTTCTTGTTGTGATCACAGATGCTGCCGCATTTGCAAACGTCAGCATTTCTTTCAGATTTTCTTCTTCTAAGCCTTCCATTCCATGTTCACAGATATAATGTAATACACAACCACAGAATGTATCTCCTGCCCCTGTCGTCTCAATTGTATCTTTCTGAAGGAATGGTTTTACCTCTACCATAATTCCATTATAATATGCACGGCTTCCTTCTTTCCCCATAGATACAAGAATTAGCGGAATCTGATATCTTTCTCTAATCCAGTTCACACCCTCAGTATAATCTTCTTCACCAGTCAGCCACTGAATCTCATTGTCTGAAATTTTCAAAATCTGACAATGTGCTAATCCATATAACACCTGTTCCTTTGCCTCATCCAAAGAATTCCAAAGCGGAGGACGTAAGTTCGGATCAAAGGAAATAAGTGCACCGGACTCTTCTGCGATGCGAATTGCCTCTTTTGTTGCTTCACGTACCCCTTCATGTGTCATAGATAATGTTCCGAAATGGAAGATTTTTGTTTCTTTGATAAGTTCTTCACAAATTTCTTCTTTATTCAGCATCATATCTGCTCCCGGATTTCGATAAAATGAAAAATCTCTGTCCCCATCCGGATAAGTATGCACCATCGCCAGTGTTGTATGGATTTCCTTGTCTGTGCATAATCCAGAAGCATCAATCCTAACTTCTGTTATCGCATCTCTCAACTGTTTTCCAAAAAAGTCTTCCCCAACTTTTCCGATAAATGCTGTCTTACGTCCAAGTTTTGTCAACATTGCAAGTACATTGCACGGAGCGCCTCCCGGATTTGCTTCAAAAATTGGGTTTCCCTGAGCACTTTTTCCATTTTCTGTAAAATCAATTAATAATTCTCCTAATGCCACTACATCATATTTCTTCATCACTTTCTCCATTCCGCCGTCATAAAACGACTACATTTCTTCTTTCTTCTATCATCGATACTATGCTCCTATACTACAAAGGAGATTCCCATTCCAGGAATCCCCCTATCATTATCCATGCATTTTCAATCTCAATGTAAGTTCAATCATGTATTTTCTAAATCAGATCATATTTCACTACATCGATTCTAGCTGCACCATCAGCAAAGAACGAAATTCCTTTTGCCTCTTGTTCTGTAAATATAACTGCAGACATAACCTGCTCGCCATCATTAATAAATATTTCTGCGCTGAATCTGTCCAGAATCACACGAAGCTTTAATTCATTTGCATCTCCATTTACCAGACATCTTCTCTGATGAACCAACGCTCTTTCGGTTCCTGAAAATTTTCTGTCAATTTTCAGTACAGACTCATCAGGACGGAAGCTCAATTCTGTATGGAATTTCTCATTCTGTGCAAAACGTAATGCGAATTTCTTATATACATTTTCTTTATCTTCCGGACGTATCACGAGTTCCATGTCGATGGTTCGTCCTTCGACGCGATCTAATGTGATCGTATCATTATCTATTACTACATCGTTGTACTCAACTCTGTTTTTGCGCAGTGCATCGAGTTCTTTGATTGGAGTTTGATAAAGTCTTCCGTTTTTCACAGACAATTCTCTCGGCAGACTCATTTGCGCAAACCATTTTGAGTCGTTACAACGATGAGCAAGTGTATCCCAGTTCTGCATCCAGCCGATCATAATTCTGCGACCATCCGGTGCTTCCACTGTCTGCATTGCATAAAAATCAATTCCATAATCCACAGACTGATTGAACTGCTCTTTTAAGGTATATGTATCCTTGTCCATTTCTCCTATGATACATAAAGTGCCGTTTCCGGTATGATATTCCAAGCCTTCCGGTAACATATCCTGCGGACTTGTCAGGAGAATGTGTTTTCCATCCAGTTCAAAGAAATCCGGACATTCCCACATTTTTCCAAAACGTTTCTTATTTTCTGCAAGTATGCTGACAAATTCCCAGTCAAATCCATTTGCACTTCTGTAAAGAAGAATCTGTCCGCTTCCATCTGCCGGTCTGCTTCCGATCACACAATAGAAGTTTCCATCTTTTCCTTTCCAGATTTTTGGATCACGGAAATCTACTTTACTTGCACCTTCCGGAAGATCCTTTTCTGTTAAAACCGGATTCTTCTCGTATTTCACATAATCTCTTCCATCTCCGACAGCTACCGCCTGTGTCTGTATATCTCTTTTACTTCCATCTTCTAATGTTTCATGATCTACGGCTGTATACATAAGCAATTGTCTACCATCATCCAACTCTATTGCACTTCCCGAAAAACATCCAACCTTATCGTATTCTTCATCTGGTGCAAGAGCTGCTGGAAGAAATTCCCAATGCAGTAAATCTTTACTAACCACATGCCCCCAATGCATACTGTTCCAGTGTGTATCATATGGATAATACTGATAAAAAAGATGGTACTCTCCCTGATAGTATGAAAAACCATTCGGGTCATTCATCCATCCGACATATGGACTCACATGAAAAGCCGGTCTGTCTTCTGCTTTTATCTGCTTCCCTTGTTCTTCTTCATATTTTCTAGCCTTTTCTAACATCTCACTCATGCAAATTCTCCTGTTGTTCGTATCGTTATTTTTCTTCACTCACTGACTCCTGATACTGATCAAAGTATTTCTGTTTAATTGAAAGATAATCAGAAAGTCCATACTGTTCCATTTTCTTCAGATAGGAATCCCACTCTTTGTCAATTCCTCCATTCAGAATCCAGTCTGCTTTCTTCTGTTCTGCATATTTTTTTATATCTGTATCATACTGAGATACTTTATTCGTATCATCAATGCTCATAAACACATTTGGATAAACATATTTACTGTTCATATCCTGTAAATATGTTTCATGCATATTATCCAAACGCCATTTTGCATCTTCTGGCTGTGTTACATATACATCATAATATTCATTTAAAACTGCAAGAGGGCCATTTACCGATTGTGCCTCACGCACTTCTACCGGAGACTGGTTTCCAAGATCCATATGCTTTAGCATTTTTCCACCATCTTTGTTTGTAGACATTTCAAAAATGTTAAAGGAGTCCTTTTCTCCATAAGTTCCCCAGTTATTCTGTGGTGATTGAAGTGGTGCATACATCTGGTCAATCCATGCAGCAGCAAGTGCTGTATTCCGACAACTTGATGTAAGAACACATCTTCCACGGTCAAATCCACTTGTTTCACTGTTGTTCTGTCTCGTGATATTTCTCATGCCATTCGGCCCCGTCAGCGCCGGTAGCATCACATAATCTTCATTGTTATCAATATTTGCAATGTCCCATGTAAAACAGAGACCGTATCGATGGTTCTTACCTTTTGCTACATAGGTAGACCACTCTTGTGTAAATGCTTCTGGGTCAACTAAATCCTCTGTCACAAGTTTATGTAACCATTCAATTCCTTCTTTATAACCTTCCTGAACAGTTGTGTAAATAACTTTTCCTTCATCCGTTACAGCGAAATGATCTCCCGTATCTCCATAACCTTTTCCAAACCCATTGATTAAAATTGCCGGATCTTGGTCTCCATTATTGATAATAAATGACATTGGAATCACATTACCTTCAATTGAAAATTCTTTTTCAAGCTCATCTGCATGATCACGGAATTGAATCAATACCTGTTCCAATTCATCTGTTGTTGTCGGAATCTCAAGTCCTAGATAATCCAGCCATTTTTTGTTAATATATGGAATATCTCCGATTGCCTGAATAGCTTCTTTCCCGGATCCAAGCTGTTCAATCCAAGGGAATGAATAAATATGTCCATCTGGTGCTGTACACATTGTCCTATATTCTGGATATTTATCAAATACTGCCTGTAAATTCGGCATATATTTATCTATCAGATTTTCTAATGGGATGATGATACCCTGCTTTGCATAACGCAATAGATCATAATCACTCATTCCTGCATTGAATAATCCGTCCGGTAGATTTCCAAATTGAGCAAGTGCCAGATTTTTCTTATCAGAAAACTGATCCGATACAAAACAAGTCCAATCAATATGAACATTCGTCTGCTCTTCCATTCTCTGAAAGATTACTCGTTCATTTGGCTCCTGTGTTGATGTAGCCGGTGCACTTGTAATAAATGAAAGTTCTGCTGTTTCCTTCAATGGAAACTGCACTTCCGTTGCAGGTGTGTCCGGGTTGATTTCAGCTTCAAGCTGCTGCTCTTTTCCACAACCTGTAACTCCCACCAGCATCGTCAGAGATAATACAATTGCAAGTAATGCATTTACTTTTCTTTTCTTCATATCTGTATCGTTCCTTTCTTATTAGCCTTTTACCGATCCGACCATAATTCCTTCATCAAAGTATTTCTGGAAGAATGGGTACATTACTAACAGTGGTAAACTTGATACTACAATGGTTGCATATTTGAGCTGTTCTGCTATTTTTGCCATTTCCGCTGTGCTCTGAATATCGGCAATCATGCCCGGCTGTGGTGTATTCTGTACTAAGATAGAACGGAGCACTAACTGTAATGGCTGCAAATTCGCATCATTCAAATAAATCATTGCGTCGAAATAACTGTTCCACATTCCAACGAAAGACCAAAGCGCCAGTACTGCAATGATTGGCTTACATACCGGAATCATAATTTTAAAGAAATGTTGGATTTCATTCGCTCCATCAATCGCAGATGCTTCTCTTAATTCTTTTGGAATTGACTGATAATAAGTTCTTGCAAGAATCATATTCCATACATTAAATGCTCCTGGAATCAAGATTGCCCACACTGTATTAACCATATGCAGTTGATTGATCAAAATGAATGTAGGAATCATTCCACCGCCAAAAAACATAGTAATTAAGAAAATAATATTAAAAATCTTTCTTCCTACAAATTCTTTTTTGGACAACGGATACGCTGCCAATAATGTCACAAAAACAGAAATAACTGTAAATGCAAGTGAATACAGGAAGGAATTTAAAAAGCCACGCCAGATCATTTCATTCTCTAATACTCTTCGATATGCATCTAATGTCCAGTCCTTAATATTAAAACTCAATCCCTGGTTGTTCAAAACAGTCGGATCCATAAAGGATGCAAGTACTACATAGATAATCGGTATTGCTATAGAAAGGACGAATAAACCAAGAATGGTAAATCCGATTCCAAGGATTACTTGGTCTGTCCTTGAATATTTTTTCTTCTTTTTTTTCTCCATCTCTTCTCCCTCTTTTCTATAATCCTTCTCCGTCATTCAGTTTCTTAACAACCCAGTTTACAAAGATCAACAAGATAACATTTACAACCGAATTGAAGAGACCTACCGCTGTCGAATATCCATAATCTCCGTTCAGAAGTCCGATACGATATACATATGTAGACAGGATTTCTGATGCTGGCAAGTTCATGTCTGTCTGTAAAGCATATGCTTTTTCAAAACCTATACTCATAATATTTCCGGCCTGTAAAATAAACTGAATTACAATAATATTTTTAATTGCCGGCAACTCTACATACCAGATCTGCTGCAGAAGATTTGCTCCATCCATGGTCGCTGCTTCTTCCAGCTCCTTGCTTGCATTTGCCAATGCTGCTGTATACATGATAGATGACCATCCTGCTGCTTGCCAGATTCCGCTTGCAATATAAATTGTCCGGAATGCAGAAGGCATTGTCATCCAGTTTGTGCTAATTCCGAGCGCTTTGTTCAACGGTCCTACAGGTGATAAAAGCATACGAACCATACCGCAAAGTACGATGACTGAAATAAAATTCGGCATATAGATCAAAAGCTGAACTTTCTTTTTAATCCCTGTCTTACGGATGCGATTCAGAAGCAATGCAAGAATAATCGGAACCGGGAACCCCCACAACAGTCCATAGATACTCAATTTTAATGTATTCATCAGATAATTCATAAAATCTGGTGAAGATAAAAATCGCCTAAAATACTCAAGTCCTACCCATGGACTACCAAGAACTCCTTTTATTACATTGTAGTCTTCGAACGCTATCAGGAGACCACCCATTGGGAGATACTTAAAAATAATTGTCAGTAAAAGCCCTGGCATTAGGAAGAAAAGATATAACTGCCAGTTTTTCTTCATATAAATCATCTTTTCTCTCCACGTTCGTTTGCTTACGGACTTTGCTTGATTTTGCATTCTTTTCATGCACTTCTTCCTCCATT